>JAABUK010003404.1_pt1 | contig 26942 bp, 25 predicted proteins | sample 5559141 | NCBI WGS metagenome assembly JAABUK01 (sample SAMN10711869, study PRJNA513367) | rock metagenome | isolation source: Antarctica rocks | place: Antarctica: Victoria Land, Pudding Butte nord | collected 2016-01-03
TGGTTGGCTTCATGGCGAACGAGCAATTCCCATGATCAGCACCTCTCAACTGACAAGATCCACCAGGCTTGGCCTGGCGCACCGAAACGAAGCCATGATCCCGACGCGGGACGATCGGCGGCGACCTCGACCGGCGATGAGGAGTTCCCTTTGCGCACCTCTCCCATCGCCTTCGAGGGACCTTCGGACCGCCATCGGCCACCGGGAACGGACCCGCTCCGGTCGGGAGGCGCGACCCATCTCCCGCAAAGGAATGTGGGGCCAGGGGATCCGCCGATGCCAGGTCTGGGTCGATGGGGAATGACCTCACAAGTCCATCGGAACGAAGCCATCCTCGGAGCGCAAAACGAAGCCACCCCCGCGGCGTGGATCGAAGCCAATCACCCGGCGCGGAACGAAGCCAACCGCCAGATGCAGAACGAAGCCATTCCCGCGGCGCCGAACGAACCCATTTCCCGCCGGGGCGAGACGAGCCCGGCGTCGCTCGGACGTCCCGGCTCGCCGTTCGGCGGGGATCGGGAGGGCCCCCGCGCTTCCCGGGCGCCCGGGCGGATTTCAATCGGCAGGATGGCCCGAGGCACCCTGGAGGGACCGGGCGGCGCCGACGTCGATCCGGTGGGGTCCAACCAGGGAGGACGCGGCGTCGAGCCGGACCAGGATCGAGACGGGCCGGAACGTGGGCTCGGGGACCTTCGGCGATTCCTCGACGGCCGGCGCCCTGGCGCGGGCGAACCATCGGCGGACGTCGACGGCCCGGAGCAGGGCGTCGAACTCGGGCGGGGTGAGGAAGGCGAGGTAGCCGATCCACATCAGCTCGCCGAAGATCGGGATGTTGATCGTGATCAGGATCCCGGCATGGAACATCAGGCCGACCCAGAGCACGAAGGGGCGGGCGGCCCGGAACCAGATCAGGAAGGCGAGGGAGAACTCCATCACCAGGGCCGAATACGTCATCAGGTTGATCAGGACCGGGTAGTGGGTCAGGAAGCTGACGTCGAGCCGGCGGACCTCGGTGTTGTTGAGCACATAGTGGAGCGCCGTGCCGTTGACCCAGAGGTTGCCGCCGGCCTTGAGGAACGCGGCGAGGGTGTAGACCAGGCCGATCTGGATCTGGATCAGGCGCAAGGCCCAGGGGAGGATCAGCGGCTCGGCCGGGGTCCCGCGCCGCCGCGATTCGAGCCAGGAGTCGACCGAGTAGGCGGCGCCGCACGGGCTGAGCATCAGGTTGAAGGCGAAGGTCAGGAGCAGGACGTCGGCCCCGCTGGAGGTCACCAGGTTCCGGTTGTGGATCGAGAGCATCCCGATGTAGAAGAGGATGCTCATCAGTTTGGTCCGGAACCCGACCGTCAGGCCCAGGGCGGCCGTCGCGGTGAGCCCGAAGGCGATCCGGACCGAGGTCGGATCCTGGAACCAGAGCAGGGGCGAGTGCTGGAGCGTCCCGGCGATGACCCGCGCCTCGTCGCCCCGGAGCAGGCCGGCTTCGGTGTACCAGTAGTCGAGGTCGACCGCCGCGGAGGCCAGGTTGGCCAGCGCCGTCAGGCCGAAGAGGATCCGGATCGCCCCCAGCGGCCGGGCCGACGTGGGGCGGAAGAAGAACGCGTTCCAGGCCCGGATGGGGTGGATCACGGCTGCAACTCCTTCCACGTCGGGAATCGGTAGGTCTGGAGCGTCTGGGGGACCGGCGGCTTCATCGGGTCGCGGGGCGGCTCGCCCGGTGCGGGCGTCTCGCGGATCTGGTAGAGGATCTCCGCCTCGACCGGGAAGGCGTCGGCCGGGATCGCCAGCTGGCGGATCGCGTGCCGGACCGCGAACTCGCGCATGGCCCCGCTCTGCGCCATCCCGCAGTTGGCCGCGTACTTGGAATGCCGGACCCGGGGCATCGCCCGCCAGATCGAGAAGTCGGTCATCTTCGGGAAGGCGAACGTCCGCTGGATCCCGTTCCGGTCGGCCGTCAGCACCTCCAGCGTCGCCGGGTGCATCACCGGGTTGGGCGCGAACATCCCCCAGGACTGGTCCAGCCCGACCGGGAGGAGGTAGAGCACGACGGGCGCGATGCAGAGTTGCCGGAGCGCGGATTGCGGCAGGTTGATGATGGCCACCGCGAAGAGGTGGACGATCAGGAATGCCGAGATGAGCAGACGTCGGACGGTCCATCGCCAGTTCAAGGGCACCTCCTCGCCTCGGGGTCCGGGAGACGCTCGCGGTCGATCCCTCCTCCTCGATGGTCGCGGACTTTAGAAGATCGGCGCCGATGCGTCAATCCGAGCTGCCGGGGCCGGGGGAAGCCCGGGGCAGTCCCCCGTCGGTCGAGAGATGCCCCGGCCCCGATCAGGGCCGGGCGGTCTCATCCAGGAGGGTGGTGATGATCGCCTCCAGCTTGGCTTCCGGGGTGTAGCCGACCAGGACCATCCGGACCTTGCCCGCCCGGTCGATGAACAGGGTGGTGGGATAGCCCTGGAATCCCGGGATCTTCTCCTCCGTCTTGTCGTCGTTCAGGAGGCAGGGATATTCCATCTTGTACTTCGCGGCGAAGTCCTTGATCGTCTTCTTGATCTCGTCGCGGGTCCCCTCCTCGTTGCAGTTGATCCCCACGATCTCCAGGCCCCTGGGGTGGAAGGCCTTGTAGAGGGAGACGAAGTGGGGGATCTCCAGGCGGCAGGGGCCGCACCAGGTCCCCCAGACGTCGACGATGGTGACCTTGCCCTGGAAGTCGGCCAGCGTGACGGTCTTCTCGTCGGTGTCCTTCAGCTCGAAATCGAACGGGAATGCCTTGGTCCGGGCCATCTCCTCGGCCACCTCGGCCTTGCAGGATTCCACGATCAGGGCCCGGAACCGGGGGAGCTTGCGGACCGAATCGAAGTCGGCCTCCTCCGCGAGCCCGTCGAAGTCGTTGTAACCGACCGCCACGGCGGCCTTGATCGCGGCCAGCGAACCGTCGAGCTTCCCCTCCAGGGCGAGGGCGCGGGCCTCGCCGATCTGGCCCCGGATGGCGAGCTTCTTCTCGTAGGACGTCGGTTCCTTGTAGAGCTTGCGGAGCCTGGCGTACGCGTCGGTCGACTTGTGGAATGCCGCGATCCGATCCGACCTGTCCTTGGCCTGCTCCCCGCGGACGGCGGACAGATAGCTGAGGAGATACAGGGCGTCGCGGTTGCTGGGCGCCACCTTGAGGACCTCCTCGAAGCTGGCGATCCCCCGGGCCGGGTCCTCGCTGGCGACTTCCTTCGCCTTCTGGATCAACTCCTCGACCGTCGGCGACTTGACCTCCGGCTTGTCCTGGGCCGAGGCCGGGACGACCAGCAGGGTCGCCAATCCGAGGGCTGCGAGCAGGCGAGGCGACATCGAGGATCCTCCGGGGAGATGGGACGCGCGGGCGGCCGTCATCAACTGGAACCGATCGCCGGCCGGCTTTCAAACCCAATCCGCGGCCGGGGTCGGGAAATGACGCCGGGATCCCGGGGGCCCGACCGCCCTCGGGGCGGTGCGGGTTGTCGCATCGTGAAGGATCGTTTAGAGTAACTCCCAGTGCGGGGGCCGCCGAGGGGGAGGAGACGCGTCCACGGATGCCGCCGGGCGAGCAACAGAACGTCGTGATCCTGGGGTCGACCGGCTCGGTGGGGCGGAGCGCCCTGAGCGTGGTCGAGCATGACGGCGGGGCCCGGCTCCGGGCCTTCGGCCTCAGCGCGCACCGGCAGCTCGGGGCGCTGGTCGAGCAGGCGCTGGCGTTCCGGCCGCGGTTCGTCGCCCTGGCCGACCCGGCGGGCTCGGCGGAGGTGGCGGGCCGGCTCCGGGGTTCGGGGGTGGAGGTGCTCTCCGGCCGCGACGGGATCGCCCGGATGGTCTCCGACCCGTCGACCGACCGGGTCCTGTCGGCGATCGTCGGCGCCGCGGGGCTGGAGGGGACCTGGGCGGCGCTGGAGGCGGGCAAGACGGTCGCCCTGGCCAACAAGGAAACCCTGGTGGTGGCCGGCCCGCTGGTGATGGACCTGGCCCGACGGCGGGGGGCGACGATCCTGCCGGTCGACTCCGAGCACTCGGCGATCTTCCAGGCGATGGCCTCGGGCCGGCCCCGCGAGGTCCGCCGGGTGATCCTCACGTCCTCGGGCGGGCCGTTCCGGGGCAAGACGGCCCGGGAGCTGGCCGGGGTCACCCCCGACCAGGCGCTCCGGCACCCGACCTGGAAGATGGGGCCGAAGATCTCGATCGACTCGGCCACGATGATGAACAAGGCGCTGGAGGTGATCGAGGCCCGATGGCTGTTCGGCCTGGATCCCGACCAGATCGAGGTGGTCGTCCACCCGGAGAGCGTGGTCCACTCGATGGTCGAGTTCGTCGACGGGAGCGTCGTGGCGCAGCTCTCGCCGCCCGACATGCGGCTGCCGATCCAGCTGGCCCTGTCCTATCCCGACCGGGTCGAGGGCCCCTGCCCGGCCCTCGACCTGACCCGGCCGATGGCGCTGAACTTCGAGCCGCCCGACCGCGAGACGTTCCCGGCCCTGGACCTCGGGTTCGAGGTGATGCGGCGGGCCGGGACCGCCGGCGCCGCGCTGAACGCCGCCAACGAGGCGGCGGTCGCCCGGTTCCTCGGCGGCGAGATCGGCTTCCTCGACATCCCCCGCGCCTGCCGATCGGCGCTCGACCATCATCCGTTCGACCCCCGTCCCACCCTCGATGCGCTCTGGCGCGTCGACGCCTGGGCCCGGCAGGAGGTAGGCCGTTGGAAACCCTGATAGACATCTTCAACTGGATCAAGGTGGCCCTGGGCCTCGGCTTCGTGATCTTCCTCCACGAGCTGGGCCACTTCCTCCTGGCCAAGTGGAACGGCGTCAAGGTCGAGCGGTTCTCGATCGGCTTCGGCCCCGCCCTGGTCTCGTTCCGCCGGGGCGTCGGCTTCCGGGTCGGCGTGTCCCGGCCCCCCGGCCCGAACGACCCGCCCTCCTACGGCGAGACCCTCTACATCCTGGCCCCGATCCCGCTGGGCGGCTACGTCCTGATGCTCGGCGAGTCGCCCGAGGAGCACGAGGGCGAGCCCCGGCCGACCGACCCCCGGGCCCTGAACAACAAGTCGGTCTGGGCCCGGATGCAGATCATCACCGCCGGCGTGATCATGAACGTGATCCTGGGGATCGTCTTCTTCGCTTATGGCTTCACCCAGGGGGTCGAGGAGGTCCCCGCCCGGGTCGGCGGCGTCCTGCCCGGCTCGCCCGCCTACAAGGCCGGCCTCCGCCCCGGGGACGAGATCGTCGCCATCGACGGCGAGCGGAACGTCGGCTTCAAGCAGTTGCTCAGCCGGGTCACACTCAGCGGCAACGGTCAGAGGGTCCGATTCACGGTCCGTCGGGCCGGCTCCGACGCCGAGCAGGTCCTGGAGATGGAGCCCCGCCGCGACGACAACGCCAACATGCCGACCGTCGGCCTCTATGCTGCCAGCAGCCTCGAACTCCGGGCCAAGGTGCCGTTCCGGGCCATGCCCGGCCAGGAAGTCCCCCCGCCGGGGCCGCTCGGCGGGTTCGAGGCCGACGACCGCGTCGTCGGCGTCGGCCCCGAGGGCGGGCCGATCGAGCCGGTCGCCGACCACGCGGAATTCGTCCTCAAGTCCGAGCCGCTCCGCGCCCGGCCGATGGTCGTCGAGGTCGAGCGCCTCGTCCCCCGGGAAGAGACCCCGAAGCGGGTCAAGGTGACCGTCCCCGTCCACAAGTTCGTCGACTTCGGCCTGGTCGCGACCCCGGGGCCGATCGTGGCGATCCGCCCCGACTCCCCCGCCCGGAAGGCCGGGCTGAAGGCAGGCGACCGGATCGTCGCCGTCCACGGCAAGAAGGACTTCGACCCGATGCGGCTCCCCGACGACGCCCGGGCCGCCGTCGGGCCGATGACGCTCACCGTCGAGCGGGCCGCCGAGGGCCAGGCCAGCCCGTCGACCGTCGAGGTCGCCGTCGTCCCCGATGCCTCGCCTGCCTGGGCCGAGATGGTCGACCCCATCGGCCGGTTCGTCCAGCTCGACGTCCCGGGCCTGGGCCTGGTGATCGCCGTCGAGCCCAGGGTCCGGTCGGTCCGCGAAGACTCGCCGGCGGCCCTGGCCGGGATCAAGCCGGACGACACGATCCGATCGATGACCGTCCTCCCGGTGAAGGTCGACAAGGCCACGCCCCGGCCCGTCACGCTCCAGTTCGACGGCAAGACCACCTCCTGGCCGATGGCCTTCGCCTGGCTCCAGGAGGCCGGCCTGTCCTCGGTCGAGGTGACGTTGAACCGGGCGGACAAGCCCATCAAGCTCATGCCCGAGGTCGTCCCCGATCGATTTCACCCGCTCCGAGGGCTCATCTTCCAACCCCTGACCCGGAAGATGCCCCCCGTCGGCCTGGCCGAATCGCTTCGACGCGGGGTCGACGAGGCGGTCGACAACGTCACCAGCATCGTCCTGATCTTCCGCGGCCTGGGCACCGGGCGCGTCGGCGCCGATGCCATGGGCGGCGTGATCCCGATCGCGCAGATCGCCTATGCGACGGCCAGCTCGGGGCTGGCGCCGTTCATCCACTTCCTGGGGTTCCTGAGCATCAATTTGGCTGTCCTCAACTTCCTGCCCATCCCGCCGCTGGACGGGGGCCAGTTCTGCTTCCTGGCCGCCGAGGGGATCCGCGGCAAGCCCCTGCCCAACAAGGTCCTCAACATCGGCCAGCTCGCCGGGATCGCCTTCGTCCTGACCCTGATCCTTGGCATCAACGGGAAGGATATCTTCCGGCTCATCCAGAGTTATTTATGACCAGGGCACCCGGCGCCCACGTTCGAGGGATCGGATCCCCGATCTCAAGTTGCTGACATCGGACAGATCGAGGGTGGCAATCGGGGATCGGAAAATCGGAGATGACCTTCCCGCAATCCGTCTCATCCGGGGACCAGCACCCGCAACCGATCGAGCAGCGAGGGCAGGTCGATCGGCTTGGTGATGACATCGACGGCGCCGGCCTTGCGCGCCAGTTTCTCGGCCTGGTCGGTGGCGTCGGCGGTGATCGCCACCACGGGCAGGTGCGAGGTCGCCGGGTTGGCCCGGATATGGGAGATTAACTCCACCCCGCCCATGACCGGCATCATCAGGTCGGTCAGGACCAGGTGGGGACTGAAATCCGCCAGGCAGTCGAGCGCCTCCTGGCCGTCGTTCGCTTCCTTGACGTCATATCCTTGCAAGCGAAGTAGCCGGCTGAAGGCATATCGCAAGAAAGGGGCATCCTCGACCAGCAACACCCGAAGGGTCCGTTCCATAATTTTCAACACGACATGATCCCCGATCGGACAGGTCTGTCGCGCCCCACGATCCCCACCCCGGCAAGATCATTTTCTTCGAGATCCGACCCCGGCCGGCAATCCCGGAACCGCTTCCGTACCGCGAGCAATGTTTTCTCCGATGCAAAACTCGCGCCCCGATCCGCCACCCGGATCGAATCGGGCGACGCGAGCCGGCGGGAAGTGGACGTCCCCGGCCGGCAACGGCCGCGGACGACGGGCCCGATCCTCGGCGTGGGGGTGGAGGGCGATGGAATCGAGGCGTCGACGCCTTGCATTTCGGCGTCCGGGTGGGAACGATGAAAGGAAGACTTTGCCGATCGAGACGGATGCCCAGGGATCCCGGAGCGAGCCCAAGGGCGAAGTCACGCCCCCGGCCCGGCCATGGCGGGGTCGAGGGGAGATGACGCCATGTCTTCCGATGTCCAGCTGGACACCCTCGCCGAGATCGGCGACCCGCTCGGGATGGATGGCCGACATGGCCTAGCGGCCTTCGACCGGGTGATGGTGACGGCGGGCGACCGGCCCGCGGCCGACTCGATCCCCGCGCCGGTCGACCCGGCGGCCGACCACGTCGACGGCGAGGTCGCCCGGCGTCGGGCCGACGTCGACGCCAAGCATGGGCGGGTCGTCGGATTCCTCGACGCCGCCGGGTATGACGCCGTCGTGCTCCGGCGGGCCGACTCGCTCGCCTGGTTCACCGCCGGGGGCGACCTCGGCCTCGACCTGGCGTCGGAGTCGGGCGCCGTGGCCCTGTTCATCAACCGGGCCACCCGCGCCGTCCTGACCGACAACGTCCAGAGCGCCCGGGTCTTCGAGGAGGAGCTGGCCGGGCTCGGCTTCCAGATCAAGGAGCGGCCCTGGCACCAGGAGCCCTCGCGGGTCGTCGCCGAGCTGACGCATCACAAGCGGGTGGCGGCCGATGTCCACCTCCCGGGCCTGGCCTTCGAGGCCGACCGGCTCGTGCGACTCCGGAGGCCGCTGACGACCCTGGAGCGCGCCGGGCTCCGGACGCTGGGGCGGACGCTCACCCTGGCCGTCGAGGCGACCTGCCGCAACTTCATGCCGGGCGAGACCGAGGCCGACGTCGCCGGCCACCTGGCCCACCGGCTGATCCGCGAGGGCGTCGTCCCGGTCGCCCTCCGGGTCGCCAGCGACGACCGGCTGGCCCGATACCGCCAGCCCACGTTCAAGGCCGTCCCGATCGGCCAACGCGCGACGATCGCGGCGATCGGCCGTCGCCACGGGCTCTGCGCCTCGGTCACCCGGGTCGTCTCCTTCGGCCCGGTCGACGACCACTTCCGCGCCTGCCACACCGTCGCCTCCATGGTCGGCGCCACCTGCATCTACTTCTCCCGCCCCGACGAGCCCGCCTCCGAGGTCTTCCGCCGGGCCCGGCGGATCTATGAGAAGTTCGACCATCCCCACGAATGGACCCTCGACTACCAGGGCTCCATCATCGGCTATTCCCCCCGCGAGGTCCCCCTGCTCCCCGATGCCGACCTCCGGCTGGAGGCCGGCACGGCCGTCTGCTGGAGCCCGACCGTCGGCCCCGCCCGGTCCGAGGACACCGTGGTCATCGACGATCGCGGGTTCGAGGTCGTCACCGAGGCCCAGGACTGGCCCAAGTTCGAGGTCTCCGTCAAGGGCTACTCGATCCCTCGACCCGGGATCCTGGAGCGCTGAAGGGCCATCCGGGACCCTCCCCCTGGACGAGCGACGGGTCATGGCATGGGGGCGATGGCCGATGGATGAGTGATCCCCGGCGAGATCCCGGACAAGCCGCCCGATCGACGGATGTCATCGATCCGCGCACGACCGAACCTCGTCTCATACGACCGGCGCCCGGGCTGAACATTCGCGGGGGTCGGCACGAATACCTGGGAGAGGGGAAAGAGTTCCGCCTCGGGAAAGGATGACATCTCCCATGCGTCTGTCCTGGAAGTTGGGCCGGGTGGCGGGGATCGACCTGTTCCTGCACCCATCGGCCCTGATCATCTTCTTGCTCGCCTCGAACGCGGCCGTCGGGCCGCTCAGATCGATCGCCTTCGTCGTCGCGCTGCTCACCTCGATCGTGCTCCACGAGCTGGGCCACGCGCTGATGGCCCGCCGCTACGGGATCGAGACGGCGGATATCACCCTCTACCTGTTCGGGGGCGTGGCCCGACTCCAGCGGATGCCGCGGTCGGCGGGCCCCGAGATGCTGATCGCCCTGGCCGGGCCGGCGGTCAACGTCGCGATCGCCATCGGGCTGGCCGGCGCGCTGGCGTTGACCTCGCTGGTCGGCTCCTCGCCCTGGCTCCTGTTCGATCTCCTGTACATGAACGCGGCCCTGGCGCTGTTCAACCTGCTGCCGATCTTCCCGATGGACGGCGGGCGGGTCCTCCGGGCCTTGCTGAGCGGCTGGATCGGGCGGGCCCGGGCGACCGAGATCGCGGCCACCTTCGGGCGGGCCGTGGCGGTGATCGCCGGCGTCTATTTCCTGGCGAGCGGGGAATGGCAGCTCGCCCTCCTGGCCGGGTTCGTCTACCTGGCGGCCGGGATGGAGCGGATGCAGGTCCGGGGCGAGGCCGGGCCGGCCGGGGGGCCCTCGGGCCTCGTCGAGGTCCCCACCGCGCCGGCCGGCTTCCGATGGGTCGACCGGGGCGACGGCGTCTGGCGACTGGTCCCGATCTCGCTCCCCGTCTTCCCCGGGGGCCGATCATGGGGCTGACGCCGATCGTCGAGCTGGGCGTGGCCGAGGCCTACGCGATCCTGGTCGATCGCTTCGGCCAGGCCGACCTCCCGCCGCTCGACGCCATCGAGAACGAGGATTGGGGCCGCGACCTCCTCCTGTCGCGGTTCGAGTCGATGGCCGACGAGGTCCTGGCCGGCGCGGGCCTGACTCGCGATGACGGGTGGGACCCGGCCGACCCCGATTAGCCCCCCCAGGGCCGGACGACCCCGGAGGCGCCGAGGTCGGTCCCGTCGTCGGCGACGATCCGGAACCGGAGGCCCGGCTCGACGGGGACGGGCAGGGCCAGCCGGAGGCTCAGGCAGGTGCAGACCCGCTCGTCGAAGGTCCCCAGGGGGTTGCGGGCCAGGACGGTGGCGGCGACCTCGGCGGTCCGGATCCGCGCGGTCCAGGTCGAGCCGGGGACGCACCGGGCGAGCAGGTCGTCGGCCCGGTCGGAGTCGTCGGCGGTCATGAGCGCCTCGAACCGGTCGACTTCTCGGGCATCGGGCGGCTCGCGGGTCGGCATGGGGGATCACCTCGATTGAGATCGCGGGCGGCCGGGGCCCGGCCCCCGCTCAGGCGGCGGCGGGGGTGGCCGGATCGGCCATCGCGAGCAGGAGGGCTTCGGCGGCGTCCTGGCCGGATCGGACGCAATCGGGGATGCCGACCCCGTGGAAGGCGCTGCCCGCCAGGATCAGGCGGGAGTGCCTGGCGGCCCTCTGGCGGATCGCGGCGACCCGGTCGAGGTGGCCGAGCGTGTATTGCGGCATGGCCCGGGGATGGCGGCCGACCTCGATTAGGATCGGCTCGCCCGAGGCGCCGAGCAGCGAGCCCAGCTCGGAGCGGACCAGGGCCTTGAGCTCGTCATCGTCGAGGTCGAACAGGGCGGGCTGGGTGGCCCCGCCGACGAAGGCCCGCATCAGGACGGTCCCGGCCGGGGCCCTCCGGGGGAACTTGACGCTCAGGAACGAGACGGCCAGGATCGACCGCCTCTCGATCGCCGGGACCACGGCGCCGAACCCGTCGAGCGGGTGCCGGACCCGATCGCGACGATAGGCGACCGTGACGATCGCCGACGAGGCATAGGGGATCGACCGGAGTTGCTGGGCCAGATCGGGGTCGACGCCGTCGATCAGCCGGGCCGAGGCGTGGGCCTCGGTGGTCAGGACCACGCCGCCGGCCTCGATCGGGGGCCCGTCGAGCAGCTCGACCCGCCAGGGCTTGCCCGGGTCCGGTCGGGCGACCCGACGGACCACGGCCCCGGTCCGGATGGTCCGGGGCGGGAGGGCGGCGGCCAGGGCGTTGGGCAGGACGTCCATGCCGTCGTCGAGGCTGGCGAACAGGCCGTATCGGGCCCCCGAGGCCGACCGATCCGCCGACCTCGCCTGCCGGCGGGCCCCCAGGATCAGGCTCCGATGCTCGCGCTCCATCGCCAGGAACTGGGGCAACGTCGCCTTCAGGCTCAGGTCGGCCGGATCGGCCGTGTAGATCCCCCCGACCATCGGCTGCACCAGGCGATCCAGGGCCTCGCGGCCCAGGCGTCGGCGGACGAACGAGGCGAGGCTCTCGTCGGAATCGTCGGCCTTGCGCGGCAGGATCAGGTCCAGGAGCATCCGCGCCTTGCCGCGGATCGACAGGATCGGCGACGCCAGGATCGGGCGGATCCGCCCGGGGGCCATCAGGACGAACCCCTCCGGGACGGGCAGGAGCCGGCCGTCGCGGACCACGAACGATCGGCGGTTCCGATCGTCGGTGCCGATCATCCGGTCGCCCAGGCCGATCTCGCGGCAGAGGTCCACCGCCCATGGCTTGTTGGTGATGAACGAATCGGCCCCGCCCTCGACGACGAAGCCGTCACCCCGATCGGTCCAGATCGCCCCGCCGATCCGCCCCTTCGCCTCCAGGACCACCACCTCGATCGGCCGGCGGGCGGCCGAGGCGTGGGCGACGAGCCGGTGCGCCGCGGCCAGGCCGGTCAGGCCCGCCCCGATGACCACCACCCGATCTCGGCCCTGACCTCGCTCCGGGAACTCCATGATGCCTCGACTTCCGGTCAGACCGATGGAAAATCCGGGCCATCAACCATCAGCCGCGGGCCCCGCACCGGCCCCGGGCGCCCGGGCGTCGGGAAGTGCGGCGGTCGGCGGCCTCGATCGGCCCTCGATCATCATAGCGAAACCCGACGGGAGGGAAAACCATCAGGGCCGGACGGGGGTCGGGCGGACGCCGGCAGGCCCCCCAAAGCGAAGGCCCCGCCGGCTCTCGCGACGGGGCCGAAGGCGATCCGGCCGGGGACCCGGCGGTCATTCCGGCTGGACTTTCGTGATGGGCGCACTCTCGGGCGACTTCAATTTGCTCGCCTTGGCCTTGTCCGCCGCGTCCGTCGCGGCGGCGTCGGCAGAGAGGGGCGCGACGGTGGGCCCGGAGCCGCCGACGTCGCAACCGGAGAGGAGCGCCGCCGCGAGGAGCGTGATGCCGATCGGGAGGGTACGCATGAGGATTCCTGGTTGAAGGAGGCCGGGCGGGGGCTCAGAGCTGGTCCGCCGAGATCACCTCGCCGGAGGCCCGGGTCCCGATGGCCCGATAGGTCGCCGCGTTGATCGACTGCTTGATGTAACGGACCGAGCCGTCGCCGAAGACGAAATTCGCCCCGCCCGGGTGATTGCTGCGGAACCCGAACTGGCCGTAGGTCGCGGCGAGCGGCTGCTGCCACCAGGTCTGGAGATCGGAGACGTATTGCGGGGTGAACACGGTCGTCGAGCCGTAATTCTGGGCCTGGGCGTTGATCTGCGGGACGACATATCCGAAGCCGAAGGGGCGGGTGTCGACCGGCCCGGACTCCGGGATCGTCGAGGTCCTCAGGCCGACCAGCGACCAGGAGTCGACGTACGAGGCCGGCTCGTTGCGGAACCGCGACTGCTCGCCGACGAATGCGGTGTTGCTGGTGCCGTCGGTGATGCTGGCGAGCGTGTAATTCCAGTTCCTGCCGAAAACACCGTCCGGCTCGATCGCCCCGCAATTGGGGTCGGTGGTCGCGGTGCCGTAACGCATGCACTCGGTCACGCCCACGACCATCGAATAGGAGGACTGTTTGGTCGGGATGGAACCCTTCGTGACGTCGAGGGGATTATTGGGCTGGTCGGACGGGCAGAGGTAGGAATTGATGACGTTGTTGAATGCCGTGACGTTGAACCCGCTGCGATAGCCGAACTGCGAGTTGAAGTTGATGGAGTTGTAGACCGGGCCCTGCTCGGCGTACGGCAGGATGTATTCGAAGACATTGTAGGCCCGATAACTCGAGCAGGGCTTCGGGGTATCGCGCACGGAGGTGCCGAACGAGCCGATCGGCAGCGCGCCGACGACGGACTCGTAATTCAGGATCGCCAGGCCGATCTGCTTGAGGTTGTTGGTGCATTGCGACCGGCGGGCGGCCTCGCGGGCAGCCTGCACGGCCGGCAGCAGCAGCGCGATCAGGACGGCGATGATGGCGATGACGACCAGCAACTCGATCAGCGTGAAGCCGCGAGTGGATCGGTTTCGACTCTCCATCAACGTGCACCTCGGGGTAGAAGGGGGGAAATGTCGGCAGAAGAAGGATGAAATAGGATCGGGCGGTCCCGGTCGCCGCGCCAGGGAGAATCGGCACGGGATCGAACTGCGGGGTGGGGAGGCAAGGCGGGGCGATCTGGGGACGCTTGGGTCGTCCCTTCGAGGAGGGGCATCGCTGAGGGCGGGGGCCGACCCGAGTTGGTCTCCCCGTCGGGGCCCCTGGTGAGATGATTGTGGCGTGAAAGAATCCGTCCGACAAGTAGACTTGTCGAAAAAAACGGAAGGTGCCTATTGCGAAGGTCTTGCCGTCTTCATGAGTCGGGACCGTTCGTGCACGAAATCGACGAGCCGGAGGACGTGGTCGACCGGGGTGTGGGGCATGATCCCGTGGCCGAGGTTGAAGATGTGCCCGGGGCGGCCGGCGGCCCGATCCAGGACCCGGGCCGCCCGACGCTCGACCTCCTCGACGGGCCCGAACAGCACGGCCGGGTCGAGGTTGCCCTGCACCGCGACCGAGGGGCCGAGCCGCCCCCGGGCCTCCGCGAGGTCGACCCGCCAGTCCAGGCCGATCACGTCGCCCCCGGCGTCGCGCTGGAGCTCCAGCAGGGTCGAGGTGCCGGTCCCGAAGTGGATCGACGGCGTGTCGGGGTCGAGGCCGTCGAAGAGCCGTCTCATGTGGGGCTGGACGAACCGGCCGTAGTCGTCCGGTCCGAGCGTGCCGACCCAGCTATCGAACAGCTGGAGCACCTGGGCGCCGGCGGCCGCCTGGGCGTTGAGATAGAGCACGGTCGCGTCGACCAGGATCGCCATCAGCTCGTCCCAGGCGCCGGGGTCGCGATACATGAAGGCCTTGGCCTTCTCGTAGTGGCGCGAGCCCCCGCCCTCGATGGCGTAGCAGGCCAGCGTGAAGGGGGCGCCGGCGAACCCGATCAGGGGGGTCGAGGGGCGGAGGGCCGATCGGATCGAGGAGACGGCGCGCATCACGTAGCCCAGGGCCTCGACGTCGGCCATCCTCCGGACCCGGTCGACGTCGCCGGGCTCCCGGACCGGGTTGTGGATCACCGGCCCCTCGCCCTTGGCGAACTCCAGGTCGAACCCGAGCGGTTCGAGGATCAGGAGGATGTCGGCGAATAGGATCGCGGCGTCGACGCCCAGCCGCTCGGCGGCGGTGACGGTGACCTCCGTCGCCAGGCCCGGGTCCTTGCAGAGTTCGAGGAACGAGACCCGGGACCGGACCTCGCGATATTCGGGCATGTAGCGCCCCGCCTGCCGCATCAGCCAGATCGGCGTGACGTCGGTGGGCTCGCCGCGGCAGGCCTTGAGGAACGGGCTGTCGCGGAGCGGGTCGATGATCGGGCGGTCGCTGGCCATGCGGGGCTCGGGTCGGGTCGGGCGGGCTTCGCGGGCCCATCATAACGCCCGCGCCGACCCGAGGGTAGCGGAGGCCCCGGGCCGGTCCCGAGATCGCGGCGCCGGGCCCGGAGGCCCGACGGGCCAGCATCCGCTAGAAAGCCGCGAGCCGCCCGGATCGGATCCGGACGCCTCGCGGATGACGGTGGTGGTGGAGGTGGCCGGGGGGCAGCACTCTCATCGGGGAACTCGCCCCGCCTTGTTCGGGATATTCGGCGCCCCGGACTTCCTTATCGGAACGTTCTTGCCGACGGGAGACCCTGCGGCGGCCGGCAGGACGGGCGGCTCGACGGGCGGTGGCGGGGCGTCCCCGCAGCCGGGGATGAGGCCCATCATCAAGCCCAGGAGGGAGAGGCGGGCGATCGGGGGACTCATGGGAAGATTCACCTCGGGGGTCCGGAAGGGCCCGCGGCCGGGCCCGCCGCCGTGCGGCCCATCAGTAAGAATCGGCGCTGATGACCTCGCCGCTGGCCCGGGACCCCAGGTTCCTCAACACCTGGAGGTTGATCGACTGCTTGAGGAACCGGACCGAGCCGTCGCCGAAGGCGAAGTTCACGCCGCCCGGGTGATTGCCCCGGAAGCCGAACTGGCCCCAGGTGATCGCCTGCCGCGTGTTGGCGAAGTAATAGGGGGGCGTCGAGGTGAAGACGATCGGGGTCGGGTCGGCCTTGCCGGACGGGGCGTTGAGCTGGAACCAGGTGTAGGCGAACCCGGCCGGGCGGTAGCTCTTGTTGCCGTAATTGTCGTAGTAATAGCCCTCGCCCGCGGTCCAGGGGTTGTTGATGTTGGCCCCGTTGACCGCGTCGCCGGGCGGCTCGTCCTTGAACCGGCAGAACTCGCCGATGAAGATCGTGTTGCTGCTGCCGTCGGTGATGGACGCCATCCGGTATTGATAATTCGTCGCGAACGGGGCGTCGCCCGGGAGGTAGCCGCAGTTGGCGTCGGTCGAGGGGAGGGGCTGGGTGTTCTGGAGCTCGACGTTCCCGCAGCTCGCGGCGTAAGAGCCCTGCGAGTAGCCGGGGTAGTTGGAGGGCGTCGGCTCGGCCGGGGTGTCGGAGGGGCAGAGATAAGTGGCGACCTGCGAGTTGAAGACGGTGATGTTCCGGCGGCTGTTATTGTCGGCGTGGAAGTTGACCGCGTTGTACTGGTTCCCCTGCTCGACGAACTGGAGGATCTCGGTGAACAACGTCATGCCGTAATCGTAATTGGGATCGCAGATGTTCGATGTATAGCCGTTGCGGTAGGTGATCCCGTAATTTCCGGGCGGGAGGATCGTGTGGACGCTCTCGTAATTCGCGATCGCCAGGCCGATCTGCTTCATGTTATTGACGCACTGGGAGCGGCGGGCGGCCTCGCGGGCGGACTGCACGGCCGGCAGCAGCAGCGCGACCAGGACGGCGATGATGGCGATGACGACCAGCAGCTCGATCAGCGTGAAGCCGCGACTCGATCGGTGACGATTCCTCATCGAATTGCACCTCATGAAAGTTGGGGATCCCGGAACCCCGCGGGCAATTAGGAAGTTACGCCCGGAGGCCGGCGGGACGGAGACGAGGAAGTTGTCCCATCGAGGGGAAGGGTCGACATGGGGTAACAATGTCGATCGTCCCAATCATAGCATAAGCTGATTATCGTCGCAAAAAAACCCCACGCCGTCAAGTGGGCCCCGACAGGGCACCGAACCTGCATATCGGAGCGAGATCCGGGCACGGATCGCTCCGCGTGTCCGGCCGCGGCCGATGGGATCGGGCAGGAAATTGCCGGGATGCGCGTGGACTTCCTGCATCGAGCGGGGCCGGCTCCGAACGACGGCCGGCCGGACGACGTAAAGGGGGGGTAGGCCGATCCCGGGGCGGCGGGTAGAATGAATTATGTCGTCGGGAGGGTCGCGAGGCCGTCGTCCGCGCCGGGTCGCGGGGGCGGGGGCGTCCTCCTTGAGGGTGGGTAAAGCGTGGCATTCATGGACCGCGACGAGAACGACCATCCCGCGGGGATCGGCCCCGGATCGACCAACGGGGCGATGCCCCCGGCCGTCCCCGACCTCGAACCTCTCCTCCGCAAGGGAGACCCGCCCACGCCCCGGGGGGTCCGATCCTCCCGCCCGACCGAGGATGAGGAGCTGCTCAACCGGCCGGGCCCGACGTCGCCCCGGGCCCGGGTGCCGGAGATGGCCGCGTTCACCCACTCCGACCCCTGGCGGGTCCTCCGGATCCAGAGCGAGTTCGTCTATGGGATCAACGCCCTGGCCGAGGTCGGCGCCGCGGTCGCGGTGTTCGGCTCGGCCCGATTCCCGCACGACCACCCGATGTACGGCGCGGCCCGGGAGATGGGCAAGGCCCTGGCCGACGCCGGCTTCGCCGTGATCACCGGCGGAGGCCCCGGCCTGATGGAGGCCGCCAATCGCGGCGCCCACGAGGCCGGCGGGCTGTCGATCGGCTGCAACATCGAGCTGCCGTTCGAGCAGTCGCAGAACCGGTATGCCAGCCTCTCGGTCAACTTCCGCTACTTCTTCGTGCGGAAGACGATGTTCGTGAAATATGCCAACGGCTTCGTGATCTTCCCCGGCGGCTTCGGCACCCTGGACGAGCTGTTCGAGTCGCTGACGCTGGTGCAGACCGGCAAGATCAATCGGTTCCCGATCATCCTGTACGGCTCGGCCTACTGGAAGGGCCTGCTCGACTGGATCGAGGGGACCCAGCTCGCCGAGGGGACGATCTCCGCCGACGACCTCAAGCTCCTGGTCGTGACCGACTCGGTCGACGAGGCCCGCGACATCATGGTCGACTGCTATCAGAAGCGATGCTGGAAGGCCGAGAGGAAGTCCGCGGGGGCCGGGCTCGACGGCGGCCCGCCCGATGCCCGGTGACCCCTCCCGCCCCGAACCGCCCCGGATGACCGCGCGATGAGCACCGCCGAGTTCGACACGATCGACCGGACGCTGGCCACCTCGGGGCCGGCCGAGGCGCTGGACCAGCTCGCCCGGGTCCTGGCCGACCGGGGCGAGTTCCGCGCCCTGCTCGACGCCAAGCTCCTGAAGGCGCGCCACGACCTGGGCCTCCCCCTGGTCCTGGCCGGGTCGCTCGCCGACCTGCCCGAGCCGGGCCGGACCCGCTACGAGGAGCGATACGTCGAGGCGATCCGCGACGTCGGCGGCCGCCTGCTCGAAGCCGGCGAGATCGGCGCCGCGTGGGCCTACTTCCGCGCCATCGCCGAGAAGGAGCCGGTGGCCGCGGCGATCGAGGCGTACGACCCGCCCGAGAACGACGACCGGATCGGCCAGGTCGTCGAGGTCGCGTTCAACCAGGGGGTCCATCCTCGCAAGGGGTTCGGGCTGATCCTCGACCATTATGGGACCTGCTCGGCGATCTCGGCGTTCGAGTCGCTGCCGCCCGACGAGGCGACCCGGGTCGCCTGCGCCGACCGGCTGGGCCGCCGGCTCCACGACGACCTGACGGCCAACCTCCGATCCGAGATCGCCCGGCGCGGGCAGCCCCTCCCGGCCGAGGGGACCTCCATCGCCGACCTGATCGCCGGCCGCGACTGGCTGTTCGTCGACGACTCTTACCACCTCGACGTCTCCCACCTCTCGGCCACGGTCCGGCTCTCGCCCCTGCTGGTCGACCCGGCGACGATCGCCCTGGCGGTCGGCCTGACCGACTATGGCCGGCACCTCTCCGAGCGGCAGCGATACGAGGGCGACCCGCCGTTCGACGACCATTATGAGGACCACGCCGTCTACCTCCGGGCCCTCCTCGGCCGGGACGTCGACGCCGCGGTCGACCACTTCCGGGCCAGGCTCTCCGCGCCCGACCCCGAGGGCCGCGACGGGGCGATCGCCGCGCAGGTCCTGATCCGCCTCCTGGTCCGCCTCGGCCGGGCCGAGGAGGCCGTCGACATCGCCGCCGAGCACCTGGCGCACCTGCCCGAGTCGGCCCTCGCCTGCCCGAGCCTCGCCCAGCTCTGCCAGTCCCTGGGCCGGCTCGACCGCCTGGCCGAGATCTCGCGAGGCCGAGGCGACCTCGTCCACTACGCCGCCGCCATCCTCAGCTCCGGTCGTGGTCAGTGATCCGTGGTTCGTCAAAGTGGTAGCTTTGCATTCGCCAACCGCTGTCCACCGAACCCGATCCGCCACGAGCACCGGCCGCCCGAAGGGAGTCACGATGGCCGACCACGCGTTCTCGCCCGACGAGCGGGCGGCGGTCTACCGCGCGATCTTCGAGCGTCGGGATTGCCGCCACTTCCTCCCCGACCCCCTCCCCGACGACCTGGTCGGCCGGCTCCTGGTCGCGGCGCATCATGCGCCCTCGGTCGGGTTCATGCAGCCCTGGAACTTCGTGGTGATCCGTTCGCCCGAGGTCCGATCCCGGATCAAGGGGGCGTTCGAGCGGGCCAACGCCGAGGCCGCCGGCCGGTTCGAGGGCGATCGGGCCGGGGCGTACCGGTCGCTCAAGCTCGAAGGGATCTGCGAGTCGCCCCTGAACCTCTGCATCACCTGCGACCGGTCGCGTCACGGGCCGGTGGTCCTGGGCCGGACGTCGCAGCCCGAGATGGACCTGTACAGCACGGTCTGCGCCGTGCAGAACCTCTGGCTCGCCGCCCGGGCCGAGGGGGTGGGGATCGGCTGGGTGAGCATCCTCGACCCGGCCGACCTCCGGGAGATCCTCGGCCTGCCGGCCCCGGTGGTCCCCGTCGCCTACCTCTGCCTGGGCCGGGTCGAGGCGTTCCCCCCCACGCCCGAGCTCCAGCGCCACGGGTGGCTCGACCGGATCGACCTCCGGCCGCTCGTCTTCGAGGATCGATGGGGAAACCCTGCGGCCGGGGCCGGGTTGGACTGACGGCCATCAATTGTTAAACTCCAGGTGATGGCATCATCCCGGGCTGGCCTCCGACCGGCCGGCCCGCAACCCGTCGGGAGGCGATCATGGGCCGGTTCGAATCGATGAGCGAACTCGGGAGCCCGATGACGCGCCGGGGTTTCCTCCAGGTGGGATACTCGGGGATGGTGGGGCTGGGGCTCCCCGGGCTCCTGGCGGCCCGGTCGGCATCGGCCGGGGCGACGCCGGGCCGGGCCCGGTCGGTGATCGTGGTCCTGCTCAGCGGCGGGCTCGGCCAGCACGACTCGTTCGACATGAAGCCCGAGGCCCCCGACGGGATCCGGGGCGAGTTCAAGCCGATCGACACGGCGGTCCCCGGGATCCGGGTCTGCGAGCACCTGCCCGGCCTGGCGGCCCGCGCCGGGAAGCTGGCGATCGTCCGATCGATGGCCCACCCGGAGGGGAATCACCTCCTGGCGGTCCACCGGGTCCTGACCGGCCAGCCGTCCAGCCCGAGGGGGGCCAGCGACCTCGACCGGGTCGCCACCCGCGACGATTTCCCCTGCTACGGGGCCGTCCTCGACCGCGTCCGACGCCGGGACGACGGGATCCCCAATGGCGTGGCCTTGCCGCTCCGCCTGGTCGAAGGGCCGCTCACCTGGCCGGGCCAGGACGCCGGCTTCCTCGGCCCCCGGCACGACCCCTGGCAGCTCAAGCTCGACCCGAACCGGCCCGAGGCCCGCGACGACAGTCTGGCCCTGCCCAATGGTCTCGACCCGGCCCGGCTCCATCTCCGCCGACATCTCCTCTCGCAATCCGCCGCGGCGCCACCCGGCGACACCTTCGTCGACCACCAGGACGCCGCGCTCGCCCTGCTCTGCGACGGCCGGGTCGGCCGGGCCCTGGACCTCGACCGCGAGGACCCGAGGCTCGTCGACCGATACGGCCGGCACCTGTTCGGCCGGTCGCTCCTGATGGCCCGTCGGCTGGTCGAGGCCGGCGTGCCGATCGTCCAGGCGACGATGGGGATCGTCCAGAACTGGGACACCCACGTCGCCAACTTCCCCCGGCTCAAGAACGACCTGCTCCCCCCGCTCGACCGGGCGGTCTCGGCGCTCCTCGACGACCTCGGGTCCCGGGGGATGCTCGACGAGACGCTGGTCGTCGTCCTCGGCGAATTCGGCCGGACACCCAAGATCTCCGAGCTGACCCCGGGCGCCGTGCCGGGCCGCGACCACTGGCCCAAGGTCTTCCCGGCCATCTTCGCCGGGGCCGGGGTGGTCGGGGGCCAGCTCATCGGCAAATCCGACCGCCTGGGAGCCTTCCCCCTGTCCCGATCGTTCGGCCCGCCCGACCTGGCCGCGACGATCTACAACGCCCTCGGGGTCGACCCCGCCACCGAGCTGCGCGACCGCCTGGGCCGCCCCATCCGCCTCTGCTCCGGCGAGGTGATGGCCCCGCTCTACACGACGGCGCCGATCTGATCCCGGGCGATCATTCCCACTCGATCGTCCCCGGCGGCTTGCTGGTGACGTCGTATACGACGCGGTTGACGCCCTTGACGGCGTTGATGATCCGGGTCGAGGCGCGGGCCAGGAGGTCGTGGGGGAGGCGGGTCCAGTCGGCCGTCATGAAATCATCCGTGTCGACCGACCTCAACGCGATCACGTTCTCATAGGTCCGGCCGTCGCCCATGACCCCGACCGATTGGACCGGCAGGAGGACGGCGAACGCCTGGCCGGTCCGGCGATAGAGCCCGGCGTTGTTGAGTTCTTCGAGGAAGATGGCGTCGGCCTGGCGGAGGACTTCGAGCCGTCCGGCGGTCACCTCGCCCAGGCATCGGACGGCCAGGCCGGGACCGGGGAACGGGTGGCGCCAGACCAGGGACTCGGGCAGCCCCAGCTCCAGGCCGAGCCGGCGGACCTCGTCCTTGAACAGGTCGCGCAGGGGCTCGATCAGGGTGAAGCCCAGCTCCGCCGGCAGGCCGCCCACGTTGTGGTGGTGCTTGATCGTGGCCGCCGGGCCGTCGACCCCGCCGCCGCTCTCGATCACGTCGGGGTAGAGCGTCCCCTGGGCGAGGAAGCCCGCGCCGTCGATCGACCTCGCCTCGTCGCGGAAGACGTCGATGAACGTGTGGCCGATCCTGACCCGCTTCTCCTGCGGGTCCACGACCCCCCGGAGCGCCGCCAGGAACCGATCGGAGGCGTCGACGACCCGCAATTCGGCCGACGAGTGCCGCCCGAAGGCCTCGGACACCGCCGATCGCTCGCCGGAGCGGAGCAGCCCGTTGTCGACGAACACGCAGACGACCCGAGTGCCCAGGGCCCTCGCCAGGAGTGCCGCGCAGACCGCCGAGTCGACCCCGCCCGACAGGCCGCAGACGACCCGATCGGTCGGCCCGACCGCTTCGCGGATTTGCTCCACCGCGCGGTCGAGGAAGGCGTCCATCGTCCACGAGCCCGGGCTGTGGCAGACCCGATCGAGGAAGTTGCCGATCACCAGGGCCCCGTACGGGGTATGCCCGACCTCCGGGTGGAACTGGAGGCCGTAGACCGGCAGGTCGCGGTGGCGGACGGCCGCCACCGGGCAGGTGGCCGTCGCGGCGACCGGGACGAACACGTCGCCCGCCGCCCCGACCTGGTCGCCGTGGCTCATCCAGACGGTCGAGGTCTCGGGGACCCCCTGGAACAGCGGGTCGGCCGGGTCGATCACCCGGCATTCCGCCCGGCCGTACTCCCGGGCCGGCGCCGGCTCGACCTTGCCGCCCAGCGCCTCGCAGGCGAGCTGCATCCCGTAGCAGATCCCCAGCACGGGGATCCCCATCGCGAACAGCCGGGGGTCGCACCGGGGCGCCCCGGCCTCGTAGACGCTCGAAGGCCCGCCCGAGAGGATCAGGGCCAGGGGGTCCAGCTCCGCGACCCGCTCCGGCGTGATGTCGTGGCGGACGATCCGCGCGAACGCGTGCCGCTCGCGGACCCGGCGCGCGATCAACTGGACATATTGGGCGCCGAAGTCGAGCACCAGGACCGGGCGGTCGGAGGGGTCGGGGCGGTCCATGGAAGGGAGGAACCTCGCGAGAGATCGGGCCGGGGCCAGGGCACCAGTATACCAGCCGGATGGGACCCGGGATAATCTCGGGTCGCCGACGACGACCGGCCGATCATTCGGCCTCCTCGCCCCAGGGGACGACCTCCACCCGGTCGCCGCCCTCGACGTCGTGGAAGGTCACCGCCTCCCGTTCCCAGTCGAGCAGGGCGAAGGTCCGGGAGGTCGAGACGCCGCGCGCGGAGAACACCGAGCCGGGGTTGATCACCAGGCCCCGATCGGATCGGTAGAGCATCGGCAGGTGGGTGTGGCCGACGACGAGCAGCGAGACGCCCATCTCGCCGAGCCATCGGTCGAGCAGGTAGGGCGGGTGGGTCTTCCGGGTGACGAAGTCCATGTCGTCGCCGGGCGAGCCGTGGACGATCACGCCGAGCCGGGGGCCGTCGGCGACGATCCGGTCGGGGGGGAGGGCCCGGAGGGCCTCGATGGTCTCGGGCGATGGCGTCCCGCCGCCGAACCGGTCGGGGGCGTGGAGGGCGCGCTCCAGGGCCCATCGGTCGTGGTTGCCCCGGACCGAGTCGACCCCGTGCCCGGCCAGGAAGGCGACCACGCGGTCGGGGTGGGGGCCGTAGCCGACCAGGTCGCCGGCGCAGGCGATCCGATCCGCCCCGAGGACGGTCAGGTGGGCCCAGGCCAGCTCCAGGGCGACGGCATCGCCGTGGATGTCGGAGATCAGGCCGAGCTTCATCCGGCCTCCTCCGACCTCGCGGCGATCGCGGCCAGCTCGGCGGACCGTCGGGCGGCGGCCTCGACGGCGTCGATCAGGGCGGCCCGGACGCCGCCGCGCTCCAGGGCGTGGACCCCGGCGATGGTCGTCCCGGCCGGGCTGGTCACCTGGTCCTTGAGCTGGCCGGGGTGGAGGCCCGTCTCCAGGACCATCCTCGCCGAGCCCAGGACGGTCTGCGCCGCCAGGGCCAGGGCCACGTCGCGCGGCAGGCCGACGCGGACCCCGCCGTCGGCCAGGGCCTCGATCATGATGTAGACGAACGCCGGGCCGCTGCCCGAGAGCCCGGTGACGGCGTCGAGCAGGCCCTCCGGGACGAGGAACGCCCGACCGACGGCGCCCAGGCACTCGGCGACGATCGCCTCGTCGCCCTCCCGGGCCGAAGGGCACAGGCAGTATCCCGCCGCGCCCTCGCCGACCAGGGCCGGGGTGTTGGGCATCGCCCGGGCGATCCGCCGGCCGGCCCCGAGGCCCCCGCCCAGGGTCGCCAGCGAGACCCCCGCGGCGATCGACACCACCAGATGATCCCCCGTGATCGCCGGCCTCAGCTCGGCCAGGACGGCCGACATGGCCTGCGGCTTCACGGCCAGGACGATCACGTCGCTCGCCTCCACCACGTCGCGATTCGACCCGTGCGTCGAGACCCCCGTCCCGGTCGCCAGCGCCGCGCGGGATCGCGGGTCCGGGTCGCTCGCCGAGATCGAACCGGCCGGCGTCCCGACCCGGATCATCCCCCGGATCAGGGCCGTCGCCATCTTGCCGGCGCCGATGAATCCCCAACGCCTCGAAGCCCCCGAAGGGCCGTCGGCCCCGGGCCCGACCGGCGGGACATTGCCCCTGCTCATCATGCTCCCCCGACGCTCGTGGAACCGACCGACCGCCGCCCATCCTATCCGATTCGCGGCCGGATGCCCCGTCCCGCGAAAAACGGGTAGTGGGTCAGTTTGAAATTCAAGTTTTTCCGGGCCGTTTCCGGCCCGGAACTTGCTGAACGCCCGGTCAGTCGATCAGAGCAACGAGGTCTTCGAGCGTCCAGAGCTTACGGGACACGCCCGCCGCCATCGCCGGGGTAACCCGAAGCGTGTGATGTCGCCGCACGAAGTTATAGTGCATGAAGTGGAGGGCGAGGGCGTGCCCGTGGTTCTCGATCTTCTTGCTGAAAGCGTTCGTTAGCCGGGTGAATCGCCGCATCCGCATCCGGATCGTGAGATTCTGCCGCTCGATGTAGCTGGTCGAGATGAAGTTTTCTCGGGGGTTGCCGGTGATGATCTGCTTGCGGCATTCCACCTGATCTCCGGGGCTATATCGAACGTCGGCCGAGTTCCCAGAATCATTAAGATATGTCTTGATGATCTGGGCATAGTCCACTTCCCCGCCGAATCCATGCTCTACCGCTTCCAGATAAAGCTTGAGGCCATCGGTCGTCAGTTGGACGCGATGACCGAGCCGCCCGGCCAGGTCTGCGATGAAGGCGTTGGCGTGCTCGGCGTCGCGGGCCCCGACGAGCCATGACGCGATCAATTTGGTATCGGGACACATCCCGGTCCAGGTCCACACGTCGCCAAGTCCAAGCGTCCCTTGTCGCTCGGCCGGGACGTTCTTCTGCTTCATCAGGCAGAACGACCAGATCTCATCGCACTGGATGCGACGGCTCGCGAGGTTGCGGATCGTATCGTGCTGGTAGCGGGCACACGCCTCGCCAGCGTCCACCAGGAGCTTGAGCACAGTATTCTTGGCAACCCCCGTCATGCGGACGGTGGAGCGGATCGAGCACCCTTCGACCAGGGCCGAGATGACGGCCACGCGACGTTCGGTGTTGAGCTTGTTCATACCTCCGATTATAATTGACCGCTCAATTACAATCAATAAAAAGTTCATTTTGAATTTCGGATTTTGACCAGATGGGTACTGTTCGAAGTTGGACTAAGCCGATACAATAGACACTAAGCCGGTGGTCGAGGGTTCGAATCCCTCCGGGCCCTTTCGACGGGTTCGTAGCTCAGCGGACAGAGCAACGGCATGCTAAATGACGATAGCCATCGAGGGCAACTTCGGTGGCTATTGGCATGCGCGAGTAATTCCCAAGTATCTTGCGTTATGGCGACCTTCCGGTCAATTTGACGAACTTGTCCCAGGAACGGAATTTTAGTACAATTGTACAGTATACCGGGTATCGATCTTTGCCTACGGGTGCCATAATGGCCGAAAAGCCAAGGTTTCAAATTCAGATGAAGGCTGCCGGACTCACGCCTGAAAGGGTGAGAGCGAGTGACCTTGCCGACTTTCTGAATAATTTGGAAGGCGCCATTACCGAAACAGCTAAATATCAAGACATTCCTTTGGCCTACGAGTTGGAAGAAGCATTGGTTAGTTTGGTCGGGGTCGAATTCGGAAACAGTAGCGATCTACTCATTGCGGTGGCTCGACCTATTTCTCCCGTGGTCAGCTTGATGACGCGCATGATCGCGGATCGAAATTTCGATTCATTGCCTCATGACGCCCAAGTATATTTGCATAACATATCAAACATTGCTTTTAGAACTAGACTATCTTACGAATTTCGCTCTGTCGATGGGTTGCTGGTTACGCCAGCCGTGATTTCTTACGAATATCCCGTCCCTAGGCCCTCCGAGGTTCTTACCACAAGCGGTTCGACTACGGTGTGGGGCAATCTTATCAAAGTGGGAGGTGATAACGAGCCCAAGGCCGTCATCAGGTTACGCAATGACAAGTTGTTCGCAGTTCGAATCACAAGAGAGATGATAAATGAAATTCAAGAACAAAAGCTTATGTACAAAGATATTGGATTTAAAGGTATTGCCAAATGGAGAATAGAAAACTGGACAATGGAGTCATTCAAGGCAAACGGCATCGCCGGTTATCGGCCTGATGCATCAACTTTAGTAGATTCGTTTCGCGAGCTTTCTGAGGCATCGGAAGGACGCTGGGAGAACATCGATCCCGTTCGTTATGTCGAAGAACTACGCTCCGAGGAAGCGTGATGCCAAAATCCAGGATGAAACCGGCGATCTGCTTTGACACAACACCCGTCATTTGGGGTATCAGAGAAGACGCCGATGATGGCGATTTTCACATGATAGAACGAACAAAAAAGTACATAAAAAAGATTTCAGAAGATGGCTACGCTATCATGATTCCTAGCCCCGTTGTTGCTGAATATCTCGTTGGGGCCACGGCCACCCAATTTCACGAGAAGGAAGTAATAAGGTAGGCGTTCACGGCTCGGAGGACGCCGCTCATAGTGCTGTCAACGCGTCCGCTCTTCGCGATCGACTCACCGCTGAGGAGATCTCTGGTGGTCACGCGTTTGACAAGCACGTAGTGCAAC
>JAABUK010003405.1_pt1 | contig 26935 bp, 37 predicted proteins | sample 5559141 | NCBI WGS metagenome assembly JAABUK01 (sample SAMN10711869, study PRJNA513367) | rock metagenome | isolation source: Antarctica rocks | place: Antarctica: Victoria Land, Pudding Butte nord | collected 2016-01-03
TGGCAGAGCGAAACTGGGCATCTGCCAGCTCTAGATGGGCACTGCCAGTCGATGACAAGTTGTGCTGGTGAGCAGAGGCTGCAGCTGTGCAGCCAGCAATGAGGGTTTGGCACGGCCCTGACAGGAGCTTCAATTCTCAAATAGTGTGGCAAGACTTCCTTCGTGTCATGGTCACGTGGCTCCAGCCCTGGCTCAGGAATTTGACCAGACTTTCACGAACGATTGTGTTGAAGAGACTCTGCGCTACCTTCGCACCACCTCCAGAGTGTAAAGTCTGTGTGCAATGACACAGGGATCGATGTTCTGCTGAGGAACATGTGAATTCGTCATAAACCATCGCAGCACAGTTGCAACACCAGCCACTGTGCAAAAAAGCTGTCAAGCAAGGAAGCTGGTGTCCATAGGGGCCTTTGGCGCGGTGTCTATGCTGCCATCGGTCTTCTGCCTGACAGCTTGTGACGTCGATTATGCACAACGACCCTGAGCCCTGACCACACACCACACCTCATTCCCCCTCACCGATGGTGTTGACTGTGCCTGCTCCTTCCCCTGTGGCAGTTCACGACGAAAATCGAGTTTGGTCCTTGCATGAGCTTGCAACCCTTCACGAGCTGCAAAAGCCAGCCGCTGTGGTGGTGTCAGCCATGTATGAAAGCTCTCGCAGGTAAATGTGTATTGAATCCAAACACTTGAGTCAGTGTGGTTCTGGTATATGCACCTATAAATAACACATGCAAAGTGCAGTCCTCACGGCATGAGAGATTCCGTCCGGGTCATTTTCGCGAATGAGCAGCTGATAAAGCAATACGGAGTGCCTAGATCTCAAGAAGAGTGCGCTCACTTAATGAGGCTAACTTCAGAAGACGCACAAAGAAAGCGGAGGAATTGGTTGTCCAAGGCTGCCATGGTAGGTTTGCTCTGCTCAAGCTCAGCTGGTGTCCGTTCTGTGAACATCACATCTTGCTGTGAGCAGGGCAAACATGGCCATCAGGCATGGATGGATGTGCGGCAGCTGATGATGCCCGTGTTCTCAGGTGTGACATTGGACGGGCCCAGCCGTATGCTCAGAGTAGACAGCAAGGTGTGTCTTGAGCCCACCATAAGCAAGCCATGACCTGCATATTATGTGGTATTCAACCCCTGCTGTGCCTGCATGATTGCAGTTTTCCCTGCGGTACTAAGCAAGCAGCACTTGCAAGCAGCATGTGCACGTGACAGTGGTCAAGGAATGCTGCTCAATGTTGACTGAATGACCCCACTATGCATGAACCAAGCCTGTGCAGCTAGAGTTCTGAGTATGCGAAAGGCCTGTGCATCAATGCAGCCAATCAAGGTGGAGACCTCACCTGGACATATGGAGATCGCCTTGCTGCATGTGATTGAGTCAGAGGGTTCCAGTCACACAGACTTGCGAGTCGCGGCCATCTATGATCGATCGCCAATCCACACATTCATGTTTGATAGTGAAGGAGGCATGCTGACAGCAAACCAGGCTGCACTGCTTGCTCATCAAAGATCTGCCCTGGGTGAGCTGACAGACACCAGACCAGCCATTGCCTTGCTTCTGTCACATTATTGTCAAACAGTCAGTCTTTGCCAGATGTTGAGCAGATAGACATGCCAACAAGGCAAGCTCAGACAGCCAAGCAAGATAGCTCTGCTCTTTTGCTCCATACTGCATTTTACAAAAGTATTGATGGCCTGTACTGCCAGCACAACTGCTTGCCACTGTTCTGCAAGCTGAAGCAGATTGCATATGCAACTCATGCAACTTCTTTTCTCCTCTTCTGCTGCAGCTGCTGCTGCTGCAAACTTTCAGCTGAAGCAAGATGACAGCCTGCACAATGTGTCTGCTTGCGTGCAGGTCTGACCGTGTCTGAAGGTAGTGCTGTAACGCTGAGGTCACTCTTCGACTGTGGGTCCTATGATGGTGGGCAACAGGAAGCTCGTGCTGCCTATGACGAGGCTGTGAATGCAGTCTTCAACCTGCAGGTGGAATGCCACCGTCATGCTCAGCCCCACATCAGCAAGAAGGATGGCAGGACTAAGTGGGCCATGATTGAGATGTGGCCCATGCAGGTTTGCATGCCTCATTCCTGCCCACAATGTCTTCATAGAGTAGATAAAAGGACATTAGAATGTTTAAAATAACAAGAAAGTACAGTAAAATTCAAATTAAAAAACTAGACTTTATATAAAAGGCCTTCCATGAGGTCTAAGAGGTCTCAGGCGTTTCTCAGTTTAGGTTTATGCTGTCAAATGGGCGTGTTTCTGAACATGGTGACGCTTCTGCATTTCCAAGAGCTAAGAACCTACTCTACATTTGAAACGCCAATCCCCAGGAGCTGCTTATGTCACCTGTAGGTCAGCCTGCCTTGCTTGTGCCTGCTTATGTCATCACATATCATGCCCATGTCATCACAGATTATGCTTACGTCGTCACAGATCATGCTTATGTCATCAATGATCATGCTTATGTCATGACAGATCATGCGCCCTGGGTCACAGAGAGCAATTTCTGTCGTCTGTCTTGGCAACACAAAACCAGATTTCAAGTGCAGCACTCTGCAAAAGCAAACATTGCTGGTGGCATGATGAACAATAGACAGAAAACAGAAACCAAGAGACTTTGATTAGTACAAGCAGCCCCTTCGGCAGACATTAGCATGCGCAGTATTGTATCAAGTTTCTTGTGGGCATGGAAACGCATCCATGTGGGCTGTTGTAATCTAGCTGGAAGCTAAAGCTGCACACATGCTGTGATGTTGCCCTATAGCAGCTGTGCAAGAGTCTGCAAGTGTGAGATGACACAATCCCTGACTGCTGTGTGGATGCAGGATCCTGTGAGTGCAGACTCAGCAGTGCTGGTTAAGAAGTATAACATTTCCCAGCAGAAGGAGCTGGAGCTGCAGCTAGCCAGCCAACAAGTGGCCCTCCAAAGGTCTGCACTCCATGCGTGCATTTTGCTTTGAGTCCATGTTGACTGCATAAGCAATCTTTTCAGTGCAATCAACAGTCTTTCTAGCACATGGGCAGTGTTTTGCATTGTTGCCATCATCCAGTCATGCCATCACCTGTGCATCTGCCCAGTGTACTCATGCATGCATCTTGCAGTCTGCCACGCTCATTGCTTCATGTGTCCTTTACTTCCTGTCCTCACCCGTTCATTCATTCTTTGTTTCTGTGCTTTGTTCATGCAATCACACACTCCTCTGGAGAGCTTTAAGGCCACCAGCACTCTGATAGACTCTGTGGTGTATAGTGCTGCAAGTATCGCAGCAGGGGATCTGACTTGCAGCTATGCATGCAGAGTCCCATTGCACTCTGTGAAATGTGAACCCTCTGAGCAAGCTACATGACTCAGCAAGCTGCATGACTCAGCGGTCATGCTTTGCACATCCCTAAGTCTCAGCAAGCCCTGAGATCAATATTGTATGCTTAAAATAAACTCTGAAGCGCAATTAATATTGTATGCTTGGCGGGTCATGTCAGGACGCCAGCATTCATCCTTCCAGACCCACATTTGCTGGCCAAGGGCCTTTTACAAAGGGTCATGACTGGGTGTGCTAAGCACAAGCCTTGTCCAGGCATTACCAAGCATACAGACAGTTTGATCCAGCCTCATGGCTTCAAAACAAAGTCAGTCAATCTATTTTTGTATCTAGCTCCTTGCAGTCTGGTGAATGGAGCCATTTCTGACTTGCCAGACATCCTGGCTTCGATATCCAGATCCACAATGGTGTTTCATCTGGTCTGGAGAGACAAGACTTGTTCTGCTCGCACCTTGCTCATCATGAGCTGGAAAGAGTTTGAATGATCATCATTATTATTAATTTAATGATTTTAATAATGGTAATCATAATCATGATAAGTCTGATGGTGTTTCATCTGCTCCAGAGAGGGAGTGATTACGCAGGCACAATCAGGAGCTGGAGCAGGATTCAGTGATCATGCAGGAGGAGCAGCGCAAGCTGCAGCGTGAAGCCCACAGTCTGGCTCAGAGGCTGGAGGCGGTGCTGCATGACAAGTTCACCCCCAGAAGCGGCTTTGATGCTGATACCCCCATCGACAAGACTCTGCAGTTCCTTCAGGGTGTCATCGCGGTCAGCCTTGCTGCTGCTCCCGCCTGTGTGTGCACACAACAGACACATCTCAGCAGAGTCTGTCGCAAATCATTAGGATGCTGCTTCCATGCCATTGCTTCTGTCTGTATGCACACATAACTGAAACATCTCCCTAGTGTAGAAACATGTCGTTACTCTCCCCAGGCATTTCTACGTTTAAATTTCCACTGTAGAATGGACGCTGATCAATCAAACCAGACGTTATGGGATCAAAAACAGCAGACATATCTCAGCAGTGTTCTTTACCAAATCACTAGGATGTTGCTGTCTGTACACATCACAAGTGACACAGCAGAGTGTGTTATCAAAACATCGACATGCTGAGAGTGTGACCATATGAAGCTACCCTTTGCAGGGGGAGTCTTGCAGCATGGCATTGCATGCCTGTGTCACAATGTTGCGCAGCACTGACAGGCATACTGCAATTTGGCAAACAACGTGCCCACCTGTACAGGAGGCTGCACCAGCTGCCTGCTATGCATGCGGCTTGCAATGCTGTTATAGGTTTGTGCTAGCTCATCACCTTTTTCATTTGGACGTGGTTGGTGTTTTCATTCAACAGTTGAGCAAATGGCTTCAAGCTCTGTGCAGTGACAAGCCCATGCTACAGTGTTAACAACTATTGTGTTTATAAGAATTGAGAACAACAATAATCACATTATCAACAGCAATAATCAGCAATGGCAATGGTAACAACAATAGTGCATGCTACAAACTTGCATCAGCTTTTTGTGTGGCACACCCATGAGCTGCCCTGGCTTTAGGCCTCAGACCTCCCCTCCCCCTGGGACCCCAAGCCCTGATGCCCTGCCCCCTGCAGGGTGACATGCCGCCTGTCCAGACAGCTCTGGAGTTGTACCACATCCTGAGTGAGTCAGACACCAATCTGCGGCAACCCATAGGTCTGGAAAGCCAGCTGCTGCAGAACAGCCTGGGGTCAGAGGTCGGCCAGTCCATGCTGCAGCTCCTGCAGGTATGACATCAGTCATGCGTACCTCTGCCATATTGCCCTGACACAAACTTGCTCTTTGCCATACATACCAAATCGAGTTGCTTTGCCATGATATTCATCATAAGGTTTCTGTGCTGGCTAGAGGCGTCGTGAGGCGACAGTCTGTTCATAAAGTTACTGTGTGCCATTTCTGCCAACGCAAACTTGCTACTTGCTCTTTCACTGATTCATTTACTAAACCATTTGTTGGTTGATTCATGCACTCATACATCTGTCTGTTCACCTGTTGTTGAGCTCATACACTTACTCACAGTCTCTCACTCTCTACTGTACAAATGTCATGAATGCGCTTCCATATCCTCAGCTGAACCACAACCTGCAGTAGCTATTGCACCTGAAGGTTTCTGATCTGTCCGGGTGGACAACTTTTTTTTGGTCCCTTATCCCACCCCCCCCCCCCCCCCTCCCCCCTCACCATCGTACTTTTTCCTTGCTTTTGTCCGTGTACTACAAAGGCCCCTCCCGTCAAAGCAAGGAATGTGATGATGCAGGGCAACTCAAGCGGCCCCAGAGGGAGTGAGGGAGTGATCATTAGCGGACCAGTCTGCATGCTGAGTGACAAAAGTGCCAGCTCAGAAGGTACAGTGGCTCAGAGCTCAGGACTCGCTCGCCATGGCTCAGTGACCAAGCAGCAACAGCAGCAGCTGTTCATCCCAACCAGTGTCACTCCTGATGTGGAACGCCGTCTGCATGTAAGCCCTACAAGAGGATTGATTGATTGACTGACTGACTGACCGACTGATTTTTTTATATTTTATTTATCTTTTTATTTATTTATTTATGTATTTTCACCTGTGCCAGCCTTTGCTCTCGTATTAGCCAGGTAGGTGTCAGGTATGCCTCACCCCAATTCAGAAGGCCATACAGCAGGTCTCAACATGCCCCTTTACAGCTGCACCTGTACAGATTGAGAATTGCTTGCTGTGGATCAACAAGAGTTGCTGCTGCTAAGCAGCAACAACCCAATCAGATGACTTTTGTCAAGGCTTGGGTGACGGCTGCCACTTGTTGCATGTGTCCATGCTTTCATGCTACGCGGCATTAGCACCCTGCTTCATCACAACATTGTCACTACCACAATCTCTTTGGTGCTCTCTTGTCGAGCGCCTTGAACCCTTAGTGCTCAGTGTACGTCAATTTCCCAATAATCATCTGTCGACTCCCTGCATGAGTACCCTAGACAAGAACTGCAAATTGAATGATTGATTAATCGATCAACTGTTGTTTGTGCAGCGTCCACCGGGCAACACATGTTGAAGCTACCAATGTATCCTCTTCATTCACAAGTCTGGATTGAATGACATGCAACTCATAATCAGGCTTTGAATTTCATACACATTCTGTCTAAGATACATGACCGCTCTAATGGTATGCACTGGGTGCAACTTAGTGTCTCATGTTAGTGCATGTTAGCTCACAGGACTAGGGTTTAGGCACACCTAGTGGGTACCTGGCAACAAGTAGCTGGAACGCCTGCAAATTATGGTTTATTATTATGCGTTGCTGTGCAGGATGCAGAGAGCAATTGGCAGTTTGATATCTTTGGGTTTGCCGAGGCCAGCCCTGGGAACTGTCTGTCCCTGCTCATGTTCCACCTCATGAAACAGACGGGCATGGTGAAGCAGTACCAACTGGATGAGAACAAGCTGTGTCACTTCCTGCAGAAGGTTGAGTCTGGCTATGACAGTGCTAACCCCTACCATAACAGGTACCAACTCCTACCACAACAGCTACTTAAGCATGTTATAACAGGTACTTCCTGCAGAAGATTGAGTCTGGCTATGACAGTGCTAATCCCTACCACAACAGGTATTAACTCCTACCACGACAGCTACTTAAGCATGCCATAACAGGTACTTCTTGCAGAAGCTTGAGTCTGGCTACGACAGTGCTAATCCCTACCACAACAGGTATTGATTCTGACCACAACAGCTACTTAAGACTGCCATAACAGGTACTGACTCTTACCACAACAGGTATTTTACCCTGCCACAACAGGTGTTGCTGGTTTGGGGTGTTGACAAACTCAATTTCAGCTGACAAGAATGCAGGCACACTGCTTCTGCAGATGTTGTGCAGGCATCTTGCAATACTTGCTTCCTGTTGAAAGGCATGGTGACAATACATGCCTGCGTTTATGGACAGTCTAATTTGCAGGAGTATACAGGCGTGTCCATCTTGCAGCATGAGGTAGATAGCCACAGCTGTGCAGTCCAAACCAGTCAAAGCATGCAGCCAGTTAGTGCAATCACCCTCCTGCCGTCAATACATTTCACCAGCACACGGCTGCTTCAATACAGATGAGACTGGAGAGACAAGACTTGTCCTGCATGTACCTAGCTCATCTTGAGCTAGAAAGCATAACTGTTGTGATTATCATTATCATTATTATTGTTGGTGTTATTATGATTGCTGTTGTTATCATTATTATTATTACCATTATCATTATTGCAGATACAAGGATAGCAACCACATCAGCTGCATGACCACACTACCCTGTACAATCACTGAGACTGCTGTCTTGCGTGCAGCATTTGTGTAGCATGTGTGGGGCTGATGAGTCATATGTTGCCGCACCTGTCAATTGAACTAATTTGTTGGACTTAACTATTTACTGTGCCATGGCAGGATCTTGAAAAGCATTGCCGTCCATGTTTCTGACACTGCTAACATGTCTGCAGCATCCATGTGGCGTCAGTAGTACCGACGACCCATATGCTTCTGTGCCACGGGTTTATGCTGAAGAGCACTAGCTTCTGACACTGCTATCATGTCTGCAGTATCCACATAGCTTCAGTGGTTCAGATGAGCCACATGCTGCTGTGCCACGGCAGCCTGCTGAAGAACACTAGCTTCTGACATTGTTGTCATGTCTGCAGCATCCATGTGGATGAGTAGTACACATGAGCCACATGCTGCTGTGCCACGGGCGAATTTCAACAAGCAGTGTTCTGCTTGTTACTGACACTGCTGTCATGTCTGCAGCATCCATGCGACCTCAGTAGTTCAGATGAGCCATATGCTTCTGTGCCATGGCGGCCTGCTGAAGAGCACTAGCTTCTGACACTGCTGTCATGTCTGCAGCATCCACGTAGCTTCAGTGGTTCAGATGAGTCACATGCTGCTATGCCACGGCGGTGTGCTGAAGAGTGGCGCCATGAACCGGCAGCAACAGGTGGCCACCTATTGGTCTGCCATGGTGCATGATCATGAGCACGGCGGCCTCAACAACGACTTCCTCATCAAGTCTCGCCACCCTCTGGCTGTCACCTACAATGACCAGTCCCCATTGGAGAATCATCACATGGCCTCGGCCTCCAGGCTAATGCTCCAACCTGAGTATCAGTACCTCCCAGTGAGTATCAGTACATTTCAATGAGAATCTGTGTAGTAAAGCCCAGTGAGTATCAGTACATCCCGATGAGTATCAGTACATCCCAGTGAGTATCAGTACATCCCAGTGAGTATCAGCACATCCCAGTGAGTATCAGTACATCCCAAGGTGTGCACAGCACAGAAGTCATCAGTCTTTGCTGTGGTTTGCATCTTTTGTATGCTGCACTCTGCACTGCAAAGGCCGGGTTCTCTTGCTGTTATTTGGTGAAAATAGATGTTTGACAAAGCTTGAGCCGTTCGGGCTCTTCATCAGTTGGCTTCTCATTAAATTGACGTCAAAAAGCGTAGTCTTTTCTTTTCCTTTCATTCTTTTTTCCCCGTCAGTCGGCAAGCAGGGGCCCAGACATTGATTCAACAAAGAAATGTGACATGAGAGTCAACTTGGTGCGATCTCCCTAAAGCATCCTAGGTCAACAGGCAGCACAACATCTCAAAGAGGAAACAAAATTCAGCAAAATGCAGCCAATCAAGCCAATCAAGACAAGAATAAACATAATAATAGTAAGAATAATACTAGTAACATCAATAAAACTACCAAGAATGATGATGATGATGCTGCTGCTGATGATGATGATAACAATACTGATCATACTAATATAGAAATAACAAAATCAACGCTTTCCAGCTCATGATGAGCTAGGTACGCGCGGGACTCAAGACAATGAGCCATGTAACTGACACAAAGAGGGTGTGCACTGCAGGCAGTACCTGGCTCTACAGAGGCCATTGCTCAGCTCAGGGTAGTGTCTGTGAACCAGGTGCTGGGCACGGACATGAAGAAGCACTTTGACATCACTTCCAGGTTCCAGGTGGGCCTCCTGCTGAGCATGCTCTGTCTGTCCTGAGGGGCATGCTTTGAGGGGCATGAGTTGTCCTGTCTGCTGGGCATGCTTTGTCTGTGCTTGTCATTCTGGGTGACAGCTGTTTCACATCATTTGATATCGGCTGAAAGGCAAATTTTGGCCCTATAATGATGACTAGAACATGTGTACAACAATGACATGAATAGTGCTGACACTAAACAGCATGAGGTAGGACAGCTTTTGCTCTGGTGAAGGCTATAGCACACTGTGTCGTTGGAGTATTGATAGGTTATGGTGTTTGCACGTATGTGTGCATTCAAACAGCATGATCACTCCAAATAAATTCATTCATCCATCCATTGATCTGTCCATATCCTCAAACATTCATGTCCATTACATGTGTATGGTCAACTATGCGCAATCTCGGCATAAAACCGAAGGATCACGAAATTCCCATGTATTTGGTGCGCACGCACTCGTCGTCACTAAAGGTTGGCCCCATTGATTCTGGACCCTAGCGTGTTCCCATTTTGAAGGCCGACGGGGTTGTGATTTTTTCCTTTGCTTGTGACTGCCGCCTCAAACCTCCATTAATCAATTGTAAGTCTCAGCAGCACTGTGCCCAGTCAGCATCATGCATGCGATGCTTTGCAGCACCATGAGCCCAGACCATACATTGCACGTAGCAATTTGTGTGATCGACTGCAAAGAACACCATGAACAGTGTTGAATTCATCATTATGACAAGTGGGGTGTTGATAGTTATACTGAGGAGTGTGAGTGCACGACCTCCCAACAAAAGCAGAATTGGCAGAAGTCCCCTTTGCTTGTTGAATGGCTGCCCGCAAGTTGCACTGCTCTGCATGTCAATGGCATGTGAATATTTTGACCACTCCGAATCAGGCTGCAGTAACCAAGGGTCAAACTTGAGTGCTGACTGTTGCAATTCTGGTTGTGCCTGTTTAGGCTGCTTTCAAGAAGCCTTCAGGTGGGGCAGAGGCCCTGTCAGCAGCTGCCACCCTGGATTGGGATCAAGTCAAAGCAGAAGACAAAACTTTAGTTGAGCAGGTGATCCGTGCTTGCTGCCTCTTCCAAATTGAGTCATGCATCGCAGCAGAGTGTAGCAATTGTGAATTTAACAATGAAAACAGAGGCTTTCCTAATGTGCTGGACCTACTGCACTATGCCTGAAAGAACCTTCCAGGAGGCATGGCTGTTGACTCTGGACACTTGCATGTTGTGCAGTGTCCTGACGGACACGTTGCATGCGTGCAGATGATGCTGAAGTGTTCTGGACATCTTCCCCTATGCCTGAAGACACCTTTCAGAAGGCGTTGCTGTTGGCTCTTGACACTTGCATGCTGTTGCATGCATGCAGATGGTGCTAAAGTGTGCTGACATTGGGCACCTGGCGGCGGCTGCGCGCACCCACAAGAGGTGGGCCTACCAGCTGGAGGAGGAGTTCTTCCGCCAGGGGGACAAGGAGCGCACCTGCGGCCTCCCAGTCTCCCCCCTCATGGACCGCTCTACCCAGGGGGGTATGACCCGATCCCAGGTGGGTTGGCCCCTGTGGCTTGTATTCTCATAACAGTTGATTCCTGTCTGTTCTGGTGTATAAGGCAACAGCCAGGGGTTTGTGCTCTGATCCCAAAATTTGGAGGACAGTCATGACAGCCACTTAGTGTTGAACAGCAAGTTGCTTACTCATTGCTTGATTGCCTGGAGACTCAGGCAAACTGGGGTTCTGTCAGTCTGCTATCACATCTGAGATTAGATGTTCCAGGCAGTGTGAGCTGTGTATTGTCTAAGCTGCAGCAGTGCTCACATTCAGATGCTGCTGGGCAGCCACACTTGCACAGAAGCCATGACAGACATGGCCGCACATGCACACCACAATGCAAATCGATTTCCAAGCATGTGTGGAAGCCCATGTGCCGATTGACATCGGCCAGCTTCGCAATGACAGCACATAATCTCATCATGCAGATGGGGTTTTTCAGCATTGTGGGCATTCCTCTATTCAAGGCAATGGCAGAGCTTTTTGAGGACGCTCAGCCAATGCTGGATGGCGTGTTGGCCAACTACCGCCACTGGGAAGCTGCCACTCCAGAGGCAGACCTGCCTGCATAGACAGACAAGATACAGAGACACACCAGCACCATTAGGCTTGTGACATTGAAACGTTGTGCACCTGTTGCAGTTGTTAACAAAGGCCCAACCGGTTCGCTTGATTTTTGGTTCTTTGAGTTTGGTAAATCCAGCTTCGAGAGGCGCATGCAGCTACACCTTGCTGGTCAAGTGTGTGCGAGGGTGTAGCTGCATACTATGAGCCGAGTAGTGAAGTCATCTCAATGCTTCTTGATTTAGTAAACAATTATTCTGTGGCTGAGTCGACATAAGCTGTAAATTAAAGATTAGCATCTTCTGATCTCCGTTAGTGCCGTTGCTTCAGACGTAAGTAAGCACAGTACACTTACAAAGTGATGTGAAAGGCGTAGCTTGCAACAAAATGTGGGTGTTGCAGTGGCTGTTCAGCTCTACAAATCTGTTACAATGTTGATTTGCCTGCTTGTGTACAACAAGCCTGCGTCACCCATGAACTGTTTCTTGAGTCCAGTATCATTTCAACGGCAGACTCTCGATTTCACTGTGTTCATTCTTTCGACGCAATCTTGCAGACAAAGCAGCATGACAGTCATTTTACAGCTGACGAGGACTGGCTATGAAACCCGGGGACACTGCTCTGCATTCAAAATTGCGACACCTGCAGACTTTGGCCGTTGCAACTGCAGCACGCGACCAGATCGCGTTGATTGTGGCACCGAACTGCAGGATGTGGCTGCCGGTTGGTCAGGGTTCACAGGCAAAGCCAGTGCTGATAGGAGCAAGATAACCCCTGTCCCGAGGGACATGCCTGCGATCAAGTCAACGTAGTCCTGTTGTGCGGAGCCCGTACAGTATGGCAAATCTATCCGTGCAGGGCTGCTCCTTATGTCATGGCTAAAGCCGCCCAAGCGTTGATCTACTTGTCAGCGGACGCCTCGACCCTTGAAACACCCAGAGTCACCTTCAGTAGACAGTTGTGGTTGGAGCAGGCATTGCCCGACAACTACACCGATGAAACGTTCCTGCAGTCACTCAAGATTAGCGTCCACGGACCAGTCAGAAGCTACTGGCAGGTTGTTCGCGAGGCTTCTGCTGTCACACAGCAAATGGATACAGTTGTGGCAGTTGCCACAGTGTCAGCATATCTATACAAGGCAAGCAATCTGCAACGTGAAGCTATATACACAGCTTGTCTTGCCGGTATTGCCAACTGTCTCAGTCTGTGGGGCTGTTCGTGTAGGGCTGGATGTCTCCAGAGCCCCTGTTGTGTGTTGTAGTAGTTCCAGTGCTGCTGGCTGGGGGTTTTTGTACAGTAGCAGGCAATCAGAGCAGCATCATATATGCCAGGCGTGCTGTTCGTCAGTTGGTCCTCTTGACAGCTGGTGTGTATCTGATGTCACCTCTGCTGCAGACACTCACCAGCTCGGTCAGCAGGTAAACAGAACCTTGTGTGCTTCACAGGCAGTGTGCAGGCCTTTGCTGTGGCCAAAGTGCTGAGCGCCAACTTTGTTGTCTGTTACAGTGACTCCATTGTTGCGCTTGTGTGCGGCCTGCTGACCATGCACCTTTACTTACATGGCTACACCTTTGTTGATCAAGTGACGGACACACTGACAGGCAGCATGTCAACGACAGCTGCTACCTTTGCATCCGTACTGATTGCCAGTCAGTTGAAGACACAGATGCAAGTCTTCTCACAGGCAAGAATCATGCTAGGCTTCATGCAGGCTCTGCTCATCTGCATTAGTGTGACATGGCATTTGCATATGCAAATATGCCAGCAGACATGGCATATCTGGCTGGACACCCTTGGGTTGCAGTTTACATAAGCTGATATCAGGATTCAACAATATGTGTTTGCCACTGCATGTGTATAATACAGTTGCACAGGATCTGTCAACTGTTTCATACACCAACCTCGCAATCTTTGTGCAGGTTCTGTTTTCACTGGAACTTCATCTTCTTTCACCCCATGCTCGCCGATACATCAGGGCAAAGTCTGTCACTGCCAACCAGGCACTGACTTTGACGATGCATCTGTTAGTTTTGATGTTGTTAGTCATCATGTCAGTGTCTGTTGCTTCCATTTATGCAGCAGTGCTGGGGTTTGTGACCTTTGTATGTCCTTTGTGTCTAATGAGGGTGCAGAAGTGCAAAGCTCAGATCAATGGTCCCTGGGATGAGGCTGTACCCTCCATCCAAATGAAGCAGTTGAAACGGCATCTGCCCTAGTTCTAGCTGTATCACTAACTACTGATCAAAAGGCGCTCCACTACCTTTGCTGCATACACTGTTTGTGTTGATGCTGTCCTTCAGAAGTTTCTCAGATGATTCTCAAGTATCTCACCTCTGCTTTTTTTTTTCAACGGTGCGTGGATCATTGGCCGCGGTATGAACACAGTACAGTACTTATTCGGACCAGTTTGGAATTCTCCGCAGAGACTTTATCTGAGATATGATCGAAAGGTATACCGGTACGGAGTGGCTAAGAATCTATTTTTTCAATTGTTGGTCCATGGATCCATGACAATGTTTGATGAAACGGCTGGGGCACCGAGATTTGGAAAACAGTACAAGTACTGCACACCAGTGTGCACTGCAGCGATGCTATATAGCCTGTGCGAGGTATCGTCATGCATTTCAGAGGCTATCTTCACACAGTGAGCAAGTACACTCCGTGTGGTTGCACATGCCATGCTGACCTTGCAAACGAGCACAAATGAAGACATGCTCTTGTGCTCATCAGATCAAGTTCATTAATGTGCGTCAACAGTCATGCTGCAAGACATGCATGAAGCAAAATAGAAGCCAGGGGTTCATGTGTTGAGGAGCCAATTGGAAGCACTCTGCAGCAATGGCAGAATATACATTAATATACAGGAGTGGCATAATGTATACAGTACTCATTGCGAGCAAACAAGGGCCACACGACTTGGAAAAATTGTCTGCTACCTATGGCCTTAGATTGTGATTGTGTTACCGTCGTCAGGATCAAGAACAACAAGCCCAGGGGTTTGCCTGATCTTTACCCTGTCATCATTCAGCACAGACAGAGAAGGGGCCAGTAACTGTGTATATCTGTCAAAGTACAAAAGCTGCTTCAGCAGCAGCCCAAACTCCCTGGGGAAGCGTATGCCATGAGTATCGCCCACTTGCACAACCTGCAAGGCAAACCCAGCGTCACATCTATTGCATGCTGATAAGCTTCCAAATTCAATGCCGGTGATCTGAGGTACACTAAATTTTCACATCCACGTTCCGCATTTGCACTGGAGTGCAACAGTTTGCGGTACATTGCTCTCGCTACTGTGTTTGGCTTGCTGCAACCCACAGAGTTTGCACATGCCAAAATAACTGCAGCGCTGAGGCTGCACCACGATGTCCATGTGAGTCATGGTCATTAGATCAAACTGATGGCCTAAACAGTGCAAATGAAATGTGGAACAGCAGCAGATGCACTGAGGACCAAGATGCACTGAAGACCTTCACGCAGTTGATGACTGATTGCATGACAGCTAGTGAACATCAGTAGCTGGCCTGAGCGAAACCTGACTTGTGTGTTGGAAGTGAACATGTCCACAGATACAAGGCATACAGGAGCCAATAACCCTTCATGGGGTAGGGCCTTAGTCTCAGCAGGATGTGCAAATCTATGCTGGCAACCATCGGGTTATGCCTTGTACAATAGGCCTATCATGACTAACTAACAGATACAGGGCATGAAGCTGCAGGACTAGGGTGCACACCTGAAGCAGAAGCTTGTTGACGCCAGCATCAGTAGCCATATCAGCTGCAGCAGCCTGGGGGTTGCCCCCTGGCTGCATGAGGGGACCCATGTCCAAAGCATCTGCCTGAGCAAAGAGTGTACGCAGGTCCTCGGCAAAGTCCTGTGGGAGCACCAGACATGATGTATCATCCGAGCAAAGCATTTACACCCATATGGTGTATGCAACTTGTTTTCTTTCATTCACAGAACTTCCTGTTGACTATTTAGCAAGGCCACAAACTCCTGCGTTTGTTCTTCATTGAGCACACTTAATCGTCAGGATCAAGTTCAAACAGTCCAGATTAGCTCCCAGTGCAGACCCCTGTTTGGGCAGTCAGTGGCTAAGGAGTCTGAATCATCTAGTCAGTTGCACATTTCACTGATGTAAGTGCTGCTGTGTCAAGGACAATGGCTAGCATATGCATCAGCCATGGGGTTTGTTGCAGCATGGCATGCAACATGTGGGAAGAAGAGGAAGTAGGTAAATTAAAATGAATGCAAGGAGGTGATGGGCTTTACCTCAATGACAACCTGTTCCTGAGTGACTCCCATGGTGATCAGCGCACGAGCCATGGTGTTGTAGTCTGCAGTCATGCTGGACATCAGAAAGGCCTCCATCGCCTGAAAGGTGATGGGGGAGATCTTGCCTACGATGCCAAAATCAATGAAGCCCAGCCTACCATCCTTGAGCACCAAGAGATTGCCTGCAGAAGCAAATGCATGCAGTCAGTGTGGCATGACCAAGGACTGTGAAGGGGCACTATGCAAGGCACTGTACTGCAGGCAAGATGCTTTCTTTCAAGGACATGACAATGCAGAGGCATGGGATGTGAAGCATGTCACGTTCAATTGTAGGCTTGACTGGCTTTGCTTTGAAGAAATAATTCCGGATCAGATTGTGTGTGCGCTTTGACATGATGAGCAAAGCCTCTTGTCATCCTCCTCAAGTCACGGCTTTGGCAATGCTGCTGGTGCAATCAGTGCAGGTGGGCAGGACAGATTGTTTGTGGACCAAATTCATCAAACTCACGCATGCTGCGACACCTGCATGCAGTGCAGTGCAGCTGTACGAAGTAACTTGAATCTGCGTTGCAAATGGCATGCATGCATGAGATGTGCCTGGTGCCTGACCTGCGTGAACGTCTGCATGGAAAGTTTCACAGCCAAGCACGCTGCCAAACCATGTGTTCAGAGCTGTGATGAGGGTCTGCTCAGGGTCCGCAGATGTGATGCTCCTGATTGCTGCCAAGTCTGTCAGGGGCACGCCATGCAGCCGTTCCATCGTCAACAATCTGCACAAAACACACTTCAGCCAGTGCAGCTGGTGCAATTGCAATTCCTGGCTCAAAAGCAACTGTGCATGCGGATGGTCCAGTCAAGATATATTGCGGTAGCCAAGACAAATAGTCACGACTCAGCTCGAAATGTTGGTCAAACTGCATGAAAGTCAATGTCATGCTTGCCTGGCGTTGCAGCAGTACTACATGTGTTTGGTGCCAGGACAGGAGAGATACGGTAAGCACCTTCGACTGGAAAGCTGCTTGTAGACATACGGGCATGTAGCACCCTGTCGCATGCCTGTCCTGTCCAGATAGGCAGAGAACTGCTGAATGTGCTGCACCTCCTTTCGGAAGTCGATCTCTTCCAGCATGCTGGTTCTGATGTCTGACACAATGCCAGCAAGTGACGCCCTGGCAAGCTGAGGATTCAACACCTCAAAAAGCTTTGTGGTGACAAGCAGGAAGTTGAGATCAGTGGCAAGGATGTCTTCGACTCCAGGCTTGAGAACCTTCAGGACAACTTCTTTCTGGCTCTCACGCAGCAGAGCGCAGTGCACTTGTGCAACAGAGGCAGTGGCTAAGGGGGTCGGGTTGATGTCAGAGAAGACTGCATCTATGGGTTGTGTCAGCTCTTCCTGTATGGTCTGCCGTATGGTCTTCCATGGTACTGGATCTGTTTTATCCAGGCACTTTTGGAACTCCAACACATAAGCCTCTGGGAAAAGTGTGGGTGAGGAGGCAACAAACTGGCCCAACTTGATGTAGGTTGCACCCAGCTGCTCAAACAGCTTCCGAAGTACAGTCTCTGGGGGCAGAGTTTTGCCCTGCCGTATACTCTGTGCGTAGTCTCTGCATTTGCAAACACCTCTTCAGCATGTTGCACGGACAGTTTGCTGTGAAGCCTACAGTATCATGAAACCCGGCGTCATATGGCTGATCACTGTCAAGCACAGGACAAAAACAGCGCTGAAGAGTCAGTTATTCTGACCAAACTTCTATGTAACAAAAATTTCAGGTACCTGCCCACGCTGGCGAAAGCGTTTGCCGCTTGGAATGTGCGTGCAAAGCCTTTAGGCCCACTTTGTATAGCTAGGTCGAAAACTTCTCGTGCGAGCTGTGAGAGCTGATCAGCTCTGAAAGTCGGATCCGGCGGCTTTCTGCGCTGCTGCTGCTGCGTACTAGATGTTGCTGCGCGCCCAAAGACGCCAAACTTGCGCAAAGGTCGCCTCTGTTGTCTGTAGCTGCACAATAGCAAGTCCGAGAGCGGCCATAAATGTGCAGCAGAATGCAGATGTGGTGTGTGCAAGCGCATGCTAACAGCGTTGACAGCCTGCATGCAGCAGGTCCCAATGAACGCCGTTCTTCAGACAGGACAGTGATGCAGCTGGTGAGGCAAATGCTAGGGACTGTGCTCGGGATGCAAAATATATGGCCCTGAAGCCATTGCTCACATGCACAGTACTAGGGGTTTCTTTTGTATCACCTGGCCTCCTGCTGAGGTCATGTACGAAGGTAGAACTCTTGGGAAAACTGTGCACCACAGACCTGACATGGGCTGACTACTTTACAACTGTGGCCTTGGTACCCATCCGAAAACGGCCAAGTCAGGGATCAATCAAATACAAACACATGGATGGAGATCTGGAAAAAAATCGGTATGATACATTCAAGAGCAGTCATACTGTACATCTGTCTACTATACAGACTCGGTGCATTTGCCATCTGTTGAATTCATGAGTTCAATGAGTGATATCACTCATTCTCCAAGGACTGTTTATTTCGCAAGGACACAGCCAGCTGGTGAGGTGTTGGTACATTTGAGCCTTTCCGCAGCAAGACGACCACTCCGCGTACCTCCTGTACATTCCTAAAGAGGTCATGTGCATCACATTGGGCTATAAGCACCTGCAGCATACAGTTGAAGGTTTATGCACTCATCCAATCAACTCTTCCCAGACTGTCATACATTCAAAGCTATGACATGTTGATAGATAGATGCTACAGTCATGTACTCTGACCAACACACAGATCGTATTGTGTAGACAGTCCAGTGCCTGTAGACAGCAACAAGAAGGCACCCAAGACTTGTGTACAGGTGTCAGCAAATCTCACTTGAGCAGAGGTGTCCGCTTCCATGTAGCTGCTGTACTGCTCAGCATCTGCAACGTCCTCAAAAAGCACAATGCCATCTCGCAGCTGATCCACCTTGATGATTGGTGACCCATCTGCTCGTCGCCGTTTCAGCACCTGCAATCACACAAAAAATCTGCAAAAATACAAGCGAGGTAACGTGTCGTAGGCTGCACTCGAAGACTAAATAGCAAACGCCAGATGTACCGCTGAATAAAGCAATGCTGTCTACTAGATGTCATGCAATTGCATGTGCAAACGCCCTCTCCAACTATTGTAGTAAGAATGCTGGACAATTGGTTGCCTGCAGACATTCAGCTGGTAAAAAATGCTCCAATACAAGATGCCAGTACAGCACAGCACAGCATCATGTTGTCGAGCGCAGTTTCATTACACCATGCCACTTGATCACAAAGTATCTAGGCGCCAGATGATCTGCATATGCTGTCTAAGCAAGTAGCAACAGATGACTCAGCAGAGTTGGTGACGTATTGTAGCATGACTGTTGACAGAGCTGCCTTACCAGATACTAAATACAGCTGTCTTGCTGCATGCAGCATTTGAAACTTTCTCTGAAGATGTTTCAGGCTCACCATTGCCTCTGTTGTTTGCAGTGTCCAGTATTTCCATATCATTGCATAGCTGCAGGAACTTCCTGAATGGCTTACCTTTGACAGCTCATCTTCAGCAGCTGTCCAGCTGACCTTGGTCTTTATTGTGTATGTCACAGGTACATCATTGTGGGCCTGTTGCTGGACTAGCACAAAAACTGGCCGTGACTGTACCCAGGGGCTGCCTGTGTGGATCTGCAGAGCCATATGTTGACATTACTGCTAGCTGCAAACATTGAACGTCACGCAAAGGCGGATGTATTGCTTTTGACTGGATTGCGTTGGTTTTTTAGTGCTTGTCAGCTTACCTCATAACTGTTCTGGACCTGTTGCAGGAGGTCTTGTTGCGCTTGCATGTACCCTGCTGCATTGAGTGTACGCAGCAAGTCTGCGGGACTGTTAAAAGTAAGTCGCGTCTGCAATCACAAATTGTATGTGAGAGTGACAAGGAGCCAGTGACAAAATGGGAGACTGTGGCATAGTTCTTGCTACCTTTTGCTGAAAGACGGACTCATGAGCTGGTTGACTTGTGAGAGGGGTCACTACAGCAGCATTGCTTGAGCTGCCGCCCTCCCACAGGCTGGACGTATCCCAAGGCCAGTCTATGTCGTCCCAGCGATCAGGATCCCAGTCTTCCTCATAGCTGACTGTCACGTCGACGTGATCAGGTTGTATTTGGTTGTCTGCGGTGGCCAAAGGATATCGAATGCAGCGCACTCTGCCATCAGGATATCTCAGCACGCGCTCGTTCCCGCTGCCTTGTTTGACTTTCTGTGAATATGCAGTTCTATCTACGGTGTGAGCCTGAATGGCTCCGGCAAACCTGACATGCGCATGCGACTTCCTGCTTCCAGTCAAGCAATGGGGTGCACGCCGAACAGAAAGGGAGCTTGCAGACTCGCCGATAGACATGTAGATAGACCACACAGACAACACCTATAGGTTAGGTAACTCTGTGTATGAGCGGCAGGCACTTCAATCTGTTGTGCTACATCACTTCACCTACGGGCAAGCTCGGCCAGGTAGCAACAGCGTGGATTGCAACAAGTAAATTGCAGACGAAACGTTGGTTTCGATCACAATGACAAGAGGAGGATTTACATCTTCAGCCCAGCAGATGTGCCAACTGTGTCAGTAATCTGGTCAAAATCATCAGTGCTAACTCTGGTACTGGACGCAAGATATGGCTGGGATGTCCACTTAATCTCCGAAACAGGCAGCTATGTTCTAGCATGTGTGCAGGTATGGCAGATGCAACTCAACTGCAATTTTTGAGAGAGAGATGTGCAACATGTGTTGTCGTACTGGCCCAGGCTGGCACTTGCATCATATGATTCAGTTGAAGGCTGACGAAAGTGCAACAATGCTTCCATGGCGTACTACAGTACAAGCATTCAAGTTGGAAGCATAACATTGATTCACAGGATCATCAGAAGCGAGTACACAGTACAGCAAAATGTTGGTTGCTCTGATTGGCTGTGCACTGTCCTGGTCAAATCAAAACCAAGTCGTTAAAGCTACAAAACTGTGCAGCATCACTTGCTTGCTCTCACACTCATTTAGCTTGCTAGTCCACAGCTGACGAGTGCATCGAGATGACATTCTCAGTGCATTAATGCAGAACATTAGCTGACCAAAAAAGTGTAAACAACGTCACGAACTCACACTCAAACTATAGCTTGCTTTCTGTCTGCTGCAGTAGCGCCATTGCATTCCATTTGGCAGAGGGCTACTCCCGCTATTCCAGACAACAGTGCGCTACTCCTGCTTTTGTGCTGTGTGCAATATCAAAAACCTTCTTGGCATGTGATCCATCACAAAACGGCTTCTGCAACATTACACAAAGTGTTGCCAGGGTTTTCCTGCAGGCCTATACATGCAGTGGCCGATGTGCTGCACAGTAAGCGCAGCTGGCCTTCACAGGGTGACAGTGATAGAGGTTACCCGCTTGCTTTTGCCACACCAACACTTTGCAGCCTGCAAAGATATTGCACAAAAGTTTGGCAAGCGCAAGGACAGCAGGACCTGTTCTTGTTAGGTCACAGGACAATACCCTCGACAGAGACTTTTTCATACTGTAACAGATTTGACGAGCAAAGTGCAGATCAAGAACAGCAGCTTTCAGTTGCTGGCACAGACCCACCGCTGTAGGACCTTCCCTCACTTGGTCACTTGATACTTCTGTGATTTTGGGTTGTGTCCGATTGCTGTCATGCTGCAACGCTGAACATCTCGTTGCCGGAGACCGCACTGCTGCTTTGGGGGCCGACAAAGGGCTACCACATAGGCGGCTGGGAGCCTGATGTACACGCAATGACTGCTGCATCGTGGCGAGCACCATTAAAGCAAACTAGCATCTTGCGCACAAAGGCAGATAGAGTTTCTGCTTTGACTTGACTTTGACTGCCTCCCTCGCTTCTTCAGCCTGGCAACAGTTGCATGCTGTGTGTACTTGGCTTAAGCACGGCAAACTCATGTTCTGGATTGACGCATGTAGTTGCACTCATGTGCCTGCACGACATCAGCTGGCCTGAATTTTAGAGGCTGCAGCCTTTGCTTTCGAAAGATGTCTCGGCTGTGCAGATCCCTCGGCGAGTGAGCAGAATACCATTTGCATTTTGTCCTGTTGTCCGGCCTGAGCTGTCAGCTTGTCGGCGTTCATGGCCACAGATTTCGCTTCCGCGCTCGTCTCGCGCAATTTTTCGGCAGCCATCAAACACCTCGATGCAGAGATCAAGCACGCGTTAGCCCATGATGGCAGTACAGTACACCAACTGTTGTGCAATCGCGCATACTGTTACGAGCAGCTGCAGCTGCATCGTCGAGCCTCCAAGGTTGGTTTGTGTACCGCCACAGTTGGCGAACTTTGAAGCCTAGCACTTAACCGCAGGATAAACGTGACTGTGCACTGGCGCAGGACTATGAAGAGGCCATCAAGAAGTCTGACGCAAGCGGTCAACCCTCTCCGCACGCTCTAGTGCAGCAAGGGCTCCTATTACACAGACTTAGAAAGGGCAACGTATGACCATGCAGACTTTGGCGTTCAAGCATAAATCACAAGCAATACCTCAACACATGATTTGACTCAAACAGCCTGTGCATGCAGTATCAAGCTGAAGCGCAGAAGCTATGGCAGCAGGCGTTGGCAGCCAGTACTCCATACACAAATGCAGGTCTAGTTCTGCAGGCCCACAAGCTGCTGAACAACCCCAGCGCCATTACTGCAGCTCTGTACTCAGATCTCCCTCAGCAAGCACCCTCTCAAGCAGGAGCTACAGCAAATGGGGTTTCAACGGTATGCAGCCTGAGCAACGCTGCTGCCCGACCTCGTCACTCAGTCTGCTCTGCTGTCCAAGAAGACCTGCTGCAGCATATTTGATCTTCCAGCTTGAAGCCTCTGCAAGCTGCTCGTGGGTGTAAGGTTTTGCTGCTGTACAGGGACAAGCAGGGCCAGCAACACCCAGCCAACCTATTGCAAATGGCACAGTCATGGCAGCCCCTCAACAGCGCCAGCCACAGAAGCCATCACAAGCCCTTGCCAGGGCGCCCATGCCTGACCCCTCAGCAGCCATTGGGCTGGCAGTCACCCAGATCAATGCAGGCAAGCTTGATGAGGCTGACAAGCTTCTGACCAGCATCATAGATGACACAGACAAGAAGGCACCCAACCTAGGTGCTCATGTCGCGAGAGGGACTGCCAGAGCGCTGCAGAGAGAGCTCCAAGGTACAGACACATGCCGTGTTATGCTGATGACATGCACAAATACTGGCATGTGCACCATTTGTCTTGCTGTACCAAAGTCAGGCTGCGCTACCAATATACTTGTGTGAGCAAACTCATGGATCAGCACTACCTGTCACATTTGGCTGGCATTCTTACATTCGGTGCAATCCGCAATCTGAGTACCCATTTGGTGATGTAAATGTCATCTGCAGCTTCGTATGGCCCACCAGCCTCTGCTACCGTTTCCTATATGAAGTTTGCATGTGTAATGTTCCAAGTCCAAAGCACAAGCCAGCACTTACTGGCAGCTCCAGAGCTCCTCAAGCTGCATGCAACGAACGCTGCATGCATGATAGCTAGAGCAAAGCCTAGGCGTAGATGCATGTCGAGGAAAGGGGAGTCTATAGTCATGATAGGCCTACTGTACAAGGCTAGCTTAATGGTTGCCAGCATAGATTTTCAAGTCCTGCTGAGGCTAAGGCCCTACCCCATGAGGGGGCATCGGCTCTTGTGAAAGGGGAGTCTTTGCAGGGGCTATTGAGGACTTTACAGTGGCTGTGGAGCAGGCACCCTTCTTTGCAGATGGCTGGAAGCGGCGAGGCCAAGCTAGAAGCGCCCTGGGGCACAACACAGAGGCCCTTGAGGTACAGCTGCAACATCTGTTTGTGGGTCTTGAGCCTCACAATGTGGTCATACCACAAATGCAAACAGGAGTCTGGCGCACGCTTTCTCACAAGGACAAACCGGGGCATCTGCACTCATCAGCCACATAATGCAGGCTGACGCATACATTGGATAACAAGAACCGGTGTCCTGCTGACCATGTGATCTCTTGTCAGCATGTCAAGCTGTCATACACTCAGCAGTCACTGGCTAATCTGTTTGCATCAGCTGATGTTAGCTGAACAGCCTGCGCTTTTTGGTAAGCGTCATAGACTTTGATGACTTTGGCCTTCTGCGGGGCAGCCCTCTATGCTGAGCTGTGTGCTTTTCTTGCAGGACCTGCAGCATGCCATTGACCTGTCCCCGGACACTGATGCGAAGGCAGAGTGTCATACAGAGCGTGGCATGACATACCAGAAGATGCACGACTTTGCTAGGGCTGTCAAGGACCTGAAACAGGTGGGCTTTGGACTTGACCACTAATTTGATTTTTGCATGACACCCACATTGCTCAATAGACTGGTGTGTTTTTATTCCTGGGCAGCCCGGTATAATACTTGGCTTCTCGTCAAATTGATGCCAAAAGGCGTATGTCTTTTCTTTTATATGTATTCATTGTTTTATGCTTGGCAACAAATCAGCTTCCAGACAGGTCAGTTGCTGCTCATCATGCATTGCTCATTGTAGCTCTGCTACCAACGGCGTCAAGCGTCTGTTGTTTCAAAACCCTCAACTGCTCCACAGTCTACAGGAATGCCAACAAATCATGGGCATGGTTGCAAAGGCAGCAGTTGTACGACTCCTGCTACGCCTTGACACCCTCTCTCTCTACAAAGAATGCCGAATTTTCTGCAGTCTGCAGTATACATGTATCCGAACAGGAAACAATCGCAATTTATATGAACACAGCGCCTGCTCACCATGCAGGCAGTCAAGTTCCAGCCCAAGAACCTACAGGCATGCAATCTGCTGGGCTTGTGCCAGACTAGCATGGGGGACATTGGGGATGGCATTCGTGCCTACCAGAAAGTCATTGACATGCAGCCTGATCACAGAGAGGCCTGGGTGAACATGGCACAAGCCAGAAAGGAGGTCAGACAACACCGCCCTGTACAAGCTGCCGCGTGCAGTCACACACATCTGGGCGTGCCTGTGCATGATAAACCCGAGTTGGGTGTCTTACATTCTGTCCATGTGCTGATGTGACAAATGTATAGGGCATGGTCACAGCAGTGCACTGCTCTACAGCAAGCACACTTGTGCAAGGTATGCACACAAGTCTGCGCTGTTAAGGCACAGGATCCAGTCCGCCTCACGGCATTGAGTCACAGCTCAGGGCTGAGCAGGCAATCTGAAGCGCCCCTCTCTGTGTGTGCAGTTAGGCCATGTGGCTGAGGCAGAGGCAGCGTTCAAGAAGGCCCTGTCGCTGGATGACCCCAGGAGCCCGGGCATACATGCCATGAGGGTGCTTGCGCAGATGAAGCAAGGTCTCGGGGACCATTGGGCTGCCATCAGAGTGCTTAGCAAAGCCATTGATCTGGACAACAACCCTGAACGCATCCAGTGCCTCTTCTTGAGAGGTAACTGACCGCTAGCGTGCACTTCCTTGCATGTCTCCCCTAAAAGGCAGTACATGTGAAAACCATTCGTTTTGACGTGTCAAATTCGAAATGGGTTCGGGTGTTGCTTTATCAACATATAAGAGTCAATAGATATATCTGTTTTAAAAGAAACAATGCTCACATGGCTACAGCAGCAGCTTGCAGATGCACACCTGGGGCGCATGTCACAGCCATGCGTGGCTTGCTGTGCCTTGTCATGCAGTCTGTTTGCAGTTTATATGCAACAGTGCTGGCACCGTAAGTGCCTGTGAGGCCTACTGTCCCTACGCTGCATGTTGTGTACGTACGTGCATGCCAGGATGCAAAAGTTACTGCAGCATCTTTGGCACACCTCAACATGCGTTCCAGCAACATTCAAATTTGTGCGACAGCTTGTTATGGGCCATGTGACACGCCTGTGCTTAGTTATATTAGTTCTCAGGCAAGTGTCATCAAATCGTGCAAGTCCATGAAAACCTGTTTGTGTGCACTGCATACAGTACACAAAACAGAAAACTCGGTAAAAGGCTTTTTCAAAAAGGTCCACCTAGACGGCTCTCCTTACTGCTGTGAGGTCGTGTCAGCATGCATTGGGGCAGGTTTCACGAGTCACCAATGCCAGAATTTGAGAATGAAGGCGTTCTTAGTTGATTGTGGTCACGCAGGCGCTTGTCAGCACGCACTGGGATATCACGACCAAGCGGTGCATGACTACGAGAAGGCTTTCTCGATAGATAGTGGGAACAAGGAGAAGGTGCCAGACGAAGCGCGATCCCAGCAGTTCCTGGCTTTCTACCAGAAAGAGCTTGCCCTGTATATCAGAAAGCACCTTGATGATCCTGTGCTGTCCTTCTGCCTAGATAAGGAGCTGCACCCGATCTTCAAGGTATGGGAGGCATGCCAAGCTGCCCACTTCAAGCGGCAACCCCTGAACCCTAAAAGCGCCCTTAATATGGATATGATGCAGATCAGTGCTTGATGTGCTGCACATCATATCCCATAACGCCAAACATGCAAAATGTGCTGCATGGTTGATGGCCTGGTCATGCGTGTGCCTGTGGGTATGTTGGCCTCATCTGGGTGGGCCCAATTGAATTCAATCCTGTATGCTGAAGCATATGCTAAGAAAACACTGCAACTCGTCAACATGCATGTGCCTCTGCATGCAGGATCGAATTCTTGAATTTGATTGACCCTACCCAAATGATCTATGTTCAAGCTTTGCATTCTATGCATCACCAGTGCAGCTGTTACGGTTGACTAATGATCCAGAATGTAGATGTGCAGCAGGGTGGCCTTTCCATCTGAGTGCTGCTGCATGGCAATGTATATTTGCCAATTCACTGACTGTGTAAATGCCAAATTGCTGGCTGTGTGAGTGCCAAATTGCTGACTGTGTACATGCCAAACTGCTGACTGTGTAAATCCCAAATTGCTGACTGTGTAAATGCCAAAATGTCGACTGTGTCTCTGTGTTTGTAGGAGCAATGGTGCAAGAAAGCGCCACCAACGCATGAGATGATCCTACGGTATGTGATGCAACCCCCCTTCCCCAGTGACCCCCCACGCATTGCCCCGGCCGACAAAAAGCAGGTAAGCTTTGCTTGAGACTTTCTGTCTATAAATGCACAGTGGGAATGGAAGAATTGAGCAAGCTGCAGTAACACTCCGTCCCCCTACCCCACCCCCCGGCCCCTCCCCCAATCTATTCTACACAAA
>JAABUK010003406.1_pt1 | contig 26926 bp, 24 predicted proteins | sample 5559141 | NCBI WGS metagenome assembly JAABUK01 (sample SAMN10711869, study PRJNA513367) | rock metagenome | isolation source: Antarctica rocks | place: Antarctica: Victoria Land, Pudding Butte nord | collected 2016-01-03
AGAGCGTCATGTCCCCCCATGTATTTCTGTCTCTGAACAACAAGGACGAAGAAAGGACCAACAGTGAAAGGCAGTATCATCATTGGTAGGAATTTCATCTCTTACGATGGCTTTCAGGCTAAACTCAGCACATCAAGTTTAGCTTGCTGTCGAGTCTTTCGGCCCGGAAGCCGCCCTCTGTTGAACGGTTCAAGTGATACGACACCCCAATCGATTGCTGAAGCCACCTTGAAGACGGCAGCTGTCCCTGAAATCTGGTGAGTCCTCGGAGTGGTGTTTTATCTTACTCGCTGCCGGCTGAGACTTTCAACTTCCAGCGACAGCGACATGCATTTCAACCTACCAAGTTTTGTCCTCCAACCCCAATTGAGATTTCGCTTCCAAGAGGAAAACAGGCAAAGGCATGGAGTACCCGATGCCACTATAGGTCTTTGCGCATATGACCTGAAGAACGAGCCCTGGCGGAAGCAAAGGCCAGATTTGCGGACAAATCCTAGGATCGAGCTTTTTTCACTCAAATTCCTAAGTACAATTTTCGAAAAGTGTGAAGATCTCAAGGGGCCCTACCCGTCCCAGGTGCTGGACGGTGGCGTTCCGGTGTTTGCTTTTGCTCTGTGGGAAGCTAAGAAATCGGCCGGCCATTCTCACTGGAAGGCGTTCACCCAATTAGACAAAAAAGTGCGTAGCTTGCTACAATGGCAGGATAATATAATCAACGAAGCTGAGAACTATAATAAAGAATTCTCTCCTGTGGTCTGGGCTTTTACAAGCGTCGGATCATCGTGGACGGTGTATGGCTGTTATCAGTCCATAGATGAGGAGGATGGAAAGCATTTTGGAGTAAGTCTTGAATCTCGAGGTGCCAACTTTAGTCACTGAGTGTCTCTTCAGTCCAGCGTTGAACTGTGGTCTGGCAACGTCTCCGACAAGAACAAAGCTTTGCAACTTCTTTGGATTGTTGATATTATCAAATTCTGGGCAGAGTATACCTATAAGCCCATGATAGGAGCCTGTCTGGCTCGCCTAAAGGCTCCAACGGATGAGCTTGACGAGGTTCCATTGGAAGAAACGTTATGGAAATCCCATATTGTTTTGAACGAAGAGACAACCCCATGGTTTTTCCACCAGGCGAATTATCCCCCTGGTAAGAAAACCCAACCCCGCAATGTATCAACTGGAAACGACAGGCCCAAGCTCAAGCCCAAAAGCTTGTCTGATCCGTGTTCTCCTTGGTTGTCTGAGACCGCGCCAAACCAGATATTGCATAGACGCCCAACACTCAATGAACAGCAAATTGATGATTTCACATGGCTTCAAGACGGGGACACCGGGAATGGCGATCTCCTTGTTGTCCGACTTGGACGAGAAGGCAAAATCGACAAGCCTCTCATTCTGCTGGAATACTCAAACAGCGATCATTCGGCCCGATACTCCGGCAAGCTCCCTTCCCATGCAGGGGTCGATGTTGGGCTCATGTGGGGAAAAGGAGGTGTCCATCTGCTTCGGCAACAGCGCGAGTTTTTCTCTTCGGACCATCAGTTCTGCGCAATCCTGCCTTTAAAGCCTAAAGTTTACCAAGGCCAGCGTCGAAAGGCGAGGGAATCCTCTATCTTCGAGCCCTTGGAAGAGCTCCTTGACCTTGACGGCTTCTACCGCATCTATGATCTCGAATACACTTCAGATGGAGATCGTAGAAGGCCGCAGGTTGAAGACCATTCAGATATAGCGATCGACGACGAAGATAATGCGGAAAGTGATCAAGGGACCTATAATGAGGTCACATCGGACGACGAAGCGGACATACGTAGCGACGCCGATGGTAGTAGCGATGATGTTGAAGAAGAAGAGGAGGAAGAGGGAGAGAGTACTGTCAATGATCATGAAGAGTCTACAAGCGACGAAGACGAGCTAGACACACCAGAAAAATCGCATCAGCGTCTTGACAGTGTTCACACGGCCTGGAAAAACCATCATTGGCCTAAAAGCGCAGCCCAAGGCAAGGCCTTCGCCCGCATCGCAATCAGACTGGACTTAGCAAAAACGATAGCCTACAAAGTGAAAGATATCAAGATGTACAGTGGAGGTGAAAAGCTTCCTATTGACTGGATGACGCCAGTGAAAGGATTCGGAAAGTCGTACTTGCGTGTGCAAAAAACGGAGAAGCGCGATTCTCCCACTAGCGAATCATCTGATAATCAATTATACGAGGGTTCTGATCCGGACCAAACGCTCGTGGACTCCGGCGATATGGGAAAGGAGGCTATCAGCGAGTTAGGGAGGAAATTCAACTTTCTTGGGGTTAAATGACTTGGAGCGTCGTATCAATGTTGAAATACAGGTGCTTGAAAATCTTTTTATCTTATTAACCTGAATACGCGTAATAGTAGGGAAAATTATATATTACATAGTAAGTAATATCTTCTTCAGAATAGGCGTATATAGATAGGCTTTAGTTCTCTTAGATAGATATATAACTACGTTAGTTATTTTCCTAATAAGTATTAAAGAAGACTAAGTAGTAAGTTTTAAGTAATAAGGAGAAGTAAAAAATATCCATATAATTTTATAATAGTTTCTATTAATTATTAAAGTAGCTTTAATAATACTTATATAAATATTAAGAAATATAAAAGAGATTTTAATAAGTATAAGATAAGTATAAGAGGAGACTTAATATAATTATTAATATCTTATCTATATTATATTAGTATTATTATCTTAAACTTAAGATGTACTACTTATCTCTCTTAGCTTATTTTAAATTAAATTAGTTATAATATATCTAATAAACTTATACTCTTATACTTATAATATTAAGAATAAGATATCTAAGCTTTAATCTTGAAATATTATTCTTAGTAAACCTTAATTCCTCTTAATAATTTACTTATTAGCTAATTATTAAAGATAAATTTAATTCTACTTAATTAAGTTTCTTATAAATAGAAAGATAATATTTACTTTTCTAGTTATCTTTTCTAGTTATAACTTTCTATATAGTAAATATTTTTAGAATATTTTTTTTAAGAAAATACTACGTTATATACTTACTAATTATAAGATATCCTGAAAATATCTTATCCTACTAGTAGGTTATATAAATATCCTATAGTAGTAAAATATCTATTACGATTAAGCGAGTCTTAGCTTTATAAGCGAGCTTACTAGCTTACTAAGGCTTAGTAATAGTAAATACGTCTACTACTTACTATACTTATATACGTAGCTTAGGAGTAAGTAGAGTAAATAGGGCTATTTATATAAATTCTTTTAAATATATAATAGTATTACTTTTATAGTTTATAAGAACCTTATATTTAACTTATATTATCTCTTAAGTATATAAATATTAATACTTAAGTATTAAATATTATTTAATACTAATCTAGCTTAATAAAGCCTACTTCTATATTATCCTTAATACTCCTCTTTATAAGACCTAACTAAGGTTAACTAAGAGCTAGACCCTTAAGAGGTCTAGGGATTAGGAGAATCCTAATAATATCCTATAAAAACCTATACTATCCTATAATAAGATAAGTCTAAAATCGTTAGTTCTATATTATACTGTAAGATAGATATGAAGACCTATATCTTATACTATCTTATATCTTTCTAGCTAGTAATTAGATTACTAATTAAACCTTATTAATAATCTTATATTAAGATAGTAATCCTCTTATATAATATATAATATAAGATATAAGATATAAGATATAAGATATAAGATATAAGATATAAGATATAAGATATAAGATATAAGATATAAGATATAAGATATAAGATATAAGATATAAGATATAAGATATAATACTATTAAGAATAGGAAATAGTATAATATAAGAGGTAATATTATTAGCTATTTTCAGTAGCATAGTTTTTAAAAGTAATAGGATTTTTAGTAAGATATATTGTAGTGAAAATAAAAAAGTATGAATAGTCTAGCTATTAAGAGGATAGCTATAATATAGGAATTAACGAGTCAGAGGCATGAATAATTCATAATGTACTTAGATACGTAACAGGGGTAGTCCGATAAGCTAAGCAAACCACGTACATAAACAATGAAAACACGCTGACAGGGTTTGCGTATAGATAGACCGTTCGAACACTGACGGTCTTATCGATTGGAAGGGCCTCGGATATGGGTTTCAGGGGAAAGAAGGCAGCACACTTGAAGGAAAAGGCATGTGTATGCGCAGCGGAGAGACGAGAGACTAGCCGTTTCGCTTTCGAGTCTGTAAGGTGGTGAAGAGGTACGCCCACCCGGATCTTGCCTCCGCCAAACGTCACATCTAAGTATAATCCTGCGGCTACGGAACGCCGGGCATGAGACTCGTAGATTGGGGGTCCATATTTGAAGGGCGGTCATTCATGTTGTACTCAAATCAACGGCCGTGGCTTTCCCAAACACACAGCTCAACGGTTCGTACGCGCTCAGTCCTTCTTGTCGTCTGTGATCGAGTTATAGGCCGACGTGGCACGTCACCATTTGCATAATGGCAAATGGTACGAGGGCATACCGCGGAGTCCTGCCTAAAGGAGCGTTGGGCTTTCCAGATTTGGAGCGTGTGATGAATACTTCTCAGGCGGCGCAGGACATCGGGTGCTACCAGCAGAAGCCGATGGCTTCTCTTTCTTCGACGCCTGTCGATGACCGTGATAGAAAGTATGTCGACACCGTTTATCCTGCCTGTTAGATCCTGCGCAGCTGCGAGGGAGAATGGCAGGGAGTTGCATTGGACAGGGGCGAAATCAGATGTCTGATCTAAGCTATCAATATGGAGTGTTGAAACGATTTTGGTAGCCGCCGTGTTGTGTTGACTCCCGCGGATTGGTGGACACCGCCCCTATCGGATTAAACAGCCGATGCTGATGCTGGCTGCGGTCTTCTTGATAGGCGACAGAGGTCACCGATTGAGTTGCGATCGGAAATCACCAAATGTCTGTTTTGTTCAACAGTGAGCTCACTAATTCGAAAGTCATCTTATCCATTATATCGCGTTTCAATAGGCTAGCCTCGACGTCCAGAATAGCGTCGAGAAGCGAATCGTCCTCCTCCTTGGAAGTGCGATCGTGAAGTGGCCATACCTCACACAGGCGCTGCGACTCTTCCTCTGAGACTTGATAGATGACTTGATAGATGCACCCTCTACCATCCCAATCAGTAGTAATGAGTTGAAAGCGTCTCCTTTCGAGTGCACCCCGCTGTCGCAACAAGTTGACCAGCGGACTGATCATGTGATGCTCCTTGGAATCCATGGTCCTCTTCAGGTATGACAAAGGGGTTTCTTCAATACCAATCATCCAAGAGCGGGAAGTTTTCTTGGAGTCGCCACTAATGAAATGAATGAAATGGCATATGCTAGTATTGACATCTGCAATGCGAGAGATGAAGGACTCCATTAGCGCTTTGGAACATTGGAGGACCGGGTCTAGCTTCGGGCCATTGGGTAAAGGGGGGCCCTCGATCCTAGCCAGTCTGCGATGAAAATAGAGACAAGCACCCCATGCTGATATAGTATACTTGTAGAGGCATTGTAAGAAGTTTTCACACACATCCAAAGACAAGTTCGGATCCGCTCCTTGGCACAGTATATCTTCAATCAAGGCACAATTGACTGGAAGGTGCGAAGTATCTAGAGAAAAGCACATCACCCCATGAATGGTACATGCCAGAAGGTAGTTGTTGTCTTCCAAGGAGTAAGTGCCCAACGATCTGTGGTATGAAACATAATCATGGCAACCAAGGAAAGCAGCGAAACCATGAACCTCATGGAATGGGGTTCTTTCTAGTTGCAGCCTACCCCCACGAGAGCCGTCGTAGTATCCATACCAATCATGGTCCGGACCATTTATACTCGTATCAACACGCTCTATTATCTGATAAACATCGTCGACCATCTCGACCGCGACGTTATCAAGAGTTGACTTAGAGAAGGCTATAGAAGCCGCGAAGGCGGCAAGAAAATGCATAGTCAGACCAATTTGCCCGGCGATGATTTCCTGGCCATTTCTGGAGATCCTAAACTCCTTCGCGGATATTGCGACGGGCACGATGCCCAACACTCCAGTGGTTCCGCGTAAGAGGCTAAGATCTGTAGCCGAGCCATCGTCTCTGTTCTGTAGCAATGCCTGTTTGTGAGTTTGGAGAAAATCTATAGCACTTTTATGTATGAATTTAACCTCCCGAAGCTGGTGACAGACATTGTGTTTTTCTTGGTTCGGGCGCAGATCTAAAGTATGAAAAAGTATACCGTACGGAGGAGTAGACTCTATATCGCCTTTGAGGACTTCGGGCGACTGGTGCTCAACCTCAACAAGACCAGCACAGCGGGTAAGCAACCGAGTCTCGACATGCTGACACATCTCAGAGAACTCTGGAGACTCGAACCATGCAGTGTTCCCTTTACGAACATGGTCCCAGGGCACGCTTTCGGCACACACGAATTCCATCAGGGTTGGTGGCATGTAAAACGGTGTCCTCTCGGCCATCAGAAAGCGAAAATATTTTCCAGCCTCTTGTAAGTAAATCTTATCCAATCTACCAAGCATCTGTTCATATAGGCCATCAATTGAACTCGGCGTGATCTTTAGTCTTTCGCGAAGCTCAAGCAAGCTATCAGCGTTATATCGAGCTCCTCTTTTGATATCCTTTATGACAAGTTCGAGCCACAAAAACACACCCTCGGCTTTTAAAATCACATCTTCGATGAGATAACAAATTTCTTCCTCATCGCAAGGAAAGCATGCCTTGAGGGCTGGCGACAAGCTTTCAGTTGCCGTTTTCTCAATGTCTCCATGATTGAGATCCTGTAACCTTATCTGAGGTGATCCCGAGAATCCTTGTCGATATATCTGTTCGGGGCGACTCGATACGCATACTTTGGTGTGCGGCGTATCATTTAGGAGCTGGAGTATGTCAATAAGAATTTCCTCGTCTCCAACCATCTCATCAAGCCCATCAATGAAAACACATAAGTTAACCGATGACGGCTTATGATCGAGAAAATGCTTCAGCACGGAGCGCAGTCGCCGTTCTGTCCATTCGTATACCGAGAGAGCTCGTGACGGTTCGAGTTCCTTAGCTGAACGCTGCAGATGTTCCATCAAAATCGAGATCAAGTCCTGCCGTTGACTGGCTATTTGATACAGTAGAGACCGCAAGAGACCCTGAAGGTTTTTTTGTAGGCCTGTACTACCGAGAGACCAAAAGTAGAAGGAGGCGGTCACAACCTCATTGCCTCCGGCCCATTTTACCATCGCCTCTTTCGACGCAGCGTTCTCCCAAATATTACTAGTGATGAACTTCATGAGCGTTGACTTTCCTGAACCAGGTTTGCCATTGAGCCAGTATATTTCTTTTCCATGTTCAAGCCAGGCTACAAAGTTTGACCACTGCTGACCTCTTTTACGATCATCGCAGGCTTCGCCATCATTACCCTTGCCAGTCACTGCCGGTTCTCTGTCGGGTTTTTGACTTTCTCCGTCACAGGGAGGCTGAAATATCCATTGATATGTTCCCTGATGTTCTTCTGCTATATCCTCCTGTCGCGAAAACATACCTGAGAAAGAAAGGCTATCTCTGAAGTGCCGCTGGGCCGTCTCATGTGATATCTTCAATGCGTGACTGTCAAGGCCCCGATCAATATGTTCACGAATAGCAAGGCCTTGGTTGGCAAGCAGTTGAGCTACTGTATCGCGACCTTTGTCCATTGCGATGACAAGATCTCGTACATTCTGATCGAGCTCTTGGAAATCGTCTCGCTGCTGAATTGACCGACTGTTCAAATGGACCAAGATACGGGTATCAAGGATGGTTTGATACTTCTCGAGCTTCTTTTCAATTTCGGCAATGAATGCTTTTCTTCGAAAGGACCTAACGCTTTTGCTGACGGCCTGACGAAAGCTCACTCCCGGCTTTAGTTTCAATTTTTCTAGCTCTGTGAGCAATTCTGCGGCTGTTTCCGAGCACTTCGTCGATAAGTCATAGATCTCAGAATCTCCTAGTGATATCGGCTTTGGTGTTTGGTCGACAGTTGCCCGGAGGCGATTCGTTGTAGCAGCTACAGCTGCAGCTTAATATTCTGTTATAGACGCGATGAGCCGCGTCCATCATGTTGCACTTACTTAGGTGCCCCACAACCACCGCGGTATTCCGATGTTCGGCGAGCGAGCCATCCTTGTAGATTTCTCGACACTGTTTGAGCGCTCGGGAGCTGAAGTCGACCACTTGTATGACGCCGGCGGCGAGACCAAAAGCTGAGACAGGATCCATGTTGCGAAACACTGCAAAGCAAGTGGGCACTTGTGTTGTGCCCAGAGGTCAAATGTCCAGAGTCTGTCGCTGATTACTCTTGGGATCCATGAAGAGAGCAGGAGATGTTACAACATGGCCGCATGGACTGAGGTGCACGAGGAAGCGTAGCCTAATGCTGGATACGTAGCCTCGTAGCCTTACTAGCATCAACTCGGCTTACCTTCCCTGAAACAACATACAGAACTAACAGCCACGCTCTACAATAGGGAGGTATTGTGATTACACCCCCTTTGCCTATAATTACACCCCTAATCGCCCCTCCCCGCCGGGTATAGCTTGGGGTCGTCAGGTAGCCCCTCACCTGGCCTGGCCCCCCGGGGTAAGCCGGGGGCAGCCAGTGTCCCAAGGGCCAACCTACCCCTACGTACCCAAGCTGGGCGCTCAGCGCTCCCTTGGCAGGCGCTAGGCTTTGCCTATGGTGGCTCTTCGGGGCCCCAGCTGGGGCTCATGACGCCCACAGTAGGCCATCAGTGCGCTATTCGGGGCTACTCGGATGGGTGTTCCGACTTGCCGCTTGGGGGGTGTAAGCGTAGGCAATTGGGGGTGTAATTGTAGGCAAAGGGGGTGTAATCACAATACCTCCCTTATACAATTGCATACCCCTGGACCTAACCTACTCCACCCATCTTCGTCTTCCCAAAAAGGCCTCACTATACCTCCAAGCCCCTCCCTCCCTCCCCCATCCCCTTCCCCATCCATATCATAAAAGCATATCGTCCCCTTACAACCCTCTAAGCCAACATCTCGTATCATCCATCAACAACAGCTTCCATCAGCTTCCATCCTCCAGCCCCCAACATCCACCGCGCCCTCTTTGCATCTAAATCACCTTGCTCCAAAAACGCTAACCGCTCCCATCGAATCCCACAAACCTTTGGAATGGGTTATTGATGGATATCCCCGCGCTAGGATTAGTACCGCTCTCCTATAGCCGATTAGGGGTTTACATCGTCTGGATTTAATATTCTATAGGGGCGTAAGCTAGCTCAGTTGTATCTCAAGGGCTTGTACTTAGGTAAATTTTCTATTTTCCTGTCCTACTTAGCAGCCATCGTCCGCCACCTTCTCCGTTGTGCTCTCCTCGTCGACGGGTCCGTGACCATTATTTCTTATATCTCCGGACTCATCTTCTATCTTTGCGCTGTCTTTGGGAGGTCCCAAGTCCCTCCTCCTGACGCCCCAGCCTCCGCTCCATCCCACCCAGCCCTTTTCTCCAGGCCCCTTGGCGAAACAAAACACCAAAGCCAAGCCAATGAATCCCACGCTCGCACTGCCGCTCCTGACCCATCCGCCTCTTGCGTACAAGGTATTGCCCACCACGGTGCCGACGATCTGGCCGCAAAAGACGCAGAGCATGTACGCCGTGTTGACTCTGTTTCGCGCTTTGGGCTCAATAGCGTAAATGGCCGTGCGGTTGGCAATCTGCGAGGTCTGCAGGCCAAGGTCGATGCAGAAGGCTTGGATGATGGGTCCCGCGATGGTGAAGGTGCCGGTGTATGTGCCGATGGTTATGCCGGTGAGGCAGATCAGCTCTCCCAAGATGACGGAGTAGAGTGGGACGATCTTGTCGATGACGAGGCGTGAGTAGGGTGGGCCGAAGCACATTGCGAAAATGCCAATGAGGGCGAACAGACCGATGTATAGCGGTGAGTAGTTGTAAAGCGGGGAAGAGAGGAGAAATGTTAGGGTCGTCCAGTAGGAGGTGAAGCTTGTGGATGTACAAAAACCCACGAGACTAGCCTGCACTAGGACGGGGTGTTTGAAGAGCATGGTGATGACACTCCAAAGCATCTTGAAATAGTTGAGGCCCCCTGGGTTGGTGCTGGGATAGTCGGGCATGAACAACCAGAGAAGGATGAGAATAAGATACTGCAGACCGAAGGCCAGCCAGTAGATGTTACGCCATGATGTGTACTCGGTGACGACACCTGATAGGACTCGTGCTATGAGTATTCCAAGCAGTAGTCCCGACACTACTATGGAAAGGGCGGTTGCACGCCTATGGGGAGGAGCAAGCTCGCCGACCAGCGGAAGCACTACCGGAGAATCAGCAAGAGATGCACATTACATGTCAACGACGGGTAGCATACTGAGCTGCGGAGTTACCGTGGTCAATGCAGTGAGAAACGACAGAAAGCTGAAGATATGGAATGAGTCCGTAATGCAGAGGCCGATCCTGGACTCGAGCCCGTCAGAACAGCCCTGTCAGAGAAACAACCGGATTTTCGGAAGCGTCTCACCACACAGTAGCCGTAAACCACACCAAAAGTAACACGAATGCTCGTCGCCGGAAAAGGTCTCCAAGCGGACACAAAAACAACAATCCACTAGCATAGCCAGCCTGAGCCAGCGTTGGAATCAAGCTGACCCGTTCTTGGCTCACATGAAAGTCATCGGCAAGCTTGTTCAAGATCGGATGGGTATAGTAGAGATTGGCGACGGTGAATGCCCCGGCGAAGGCGAAGAGAAAATTCAATGGCGTTGAGAAGCCGAATGGCTTTTCGGGGTTGTAGCGGCACCTTTCGGGTGTGTAGTTGATCGTCAAATAGAGATTCTTCCATAATGAGTGCCCTCTTCTCGGTGGTGCATACACATGTGCAGGAGCTGGAGGGCCGGATGGGTTCTCTTTTGTTGGTGATTGCGAAGACTCTGTGGCTGCATGCGAAGCCATTGCTGGGTGTCCGTCAGGTTGGCTCGGGGAAGTTCCTTCTGGTACCTTCCTTTGTCAACTATGGCAGCCCCTAAAGTAAAATGTTTCGTGCTCAATCGGAAAGTGCACCAGTGCGTTATTGAGTCAACCGGTGGAACGTTTGCGTTGTAACAAGTACCACTGCAGGTATGGCGAAAGCCGGACTGTGAGATAGTAAAGCGTCCACTGTGCTAGTTGCGAGTCCAGTGTCCGCCCTTCCTCTGATTATCTGCCCAAAGATACGTTTCATTTACAGTCAAGGTCAAGCAAGAAATGAATGAAGTTGCTCGAGATGAACTGGAAGCAATTCAATTTGCCATTTGAGACTTGGAAGTTGAGTAGGGTAGAGATCGCTGTTTCCATTGCCAATAGAACATATGTTCGAACCAAGCCAACGCTCGCGCAATGTTAGGACAAGATGGCAATACTGACAATGTTGAAAATGAAAAGCTTACAAAATCCATGACCGAACTGTGCACTGATCGGACTTTTCTCCAAGCCTAAGTCCGGTCATCAGACTAATCCTAATAAAGAAGGAGCTCGGCAAAGCGTTGCCGTCCATCTTGTCCTGATCGGATGTCCACAGAGCCTAGTACTCATCAGATGTTGTAAGGAGAGTGTTACACTCATGTACGACGACAAGAATAGAATTGTAGTAGGCCACACTTGCAGGTAAGAGATACATAGCTCATGAAAAGAGATGAGATAGAACATAGTGAGCTGGGTATCATGGAAACCGTTGGACTTTTCATAACCCTGCAGTTTCCTTTAAAGAACCAGCGTGTACCTTACCCGCGCCCATCGTTATTTCATGGCTGTCGTAATTTCGTAATTTCGTAACAAGTCAATAGTCGTCGACGAGGTTAGCAATGGCCTTCACGAAATCTGTTGCATCTGCTCCGATTAGCACGAATGCAGGCAATATAGGGAGATGTAGAAGTACCGCTTGATTGGTCAAAGCACAATTCATGCTTCCCTCCAGGTGCCACTTGGGGGGTGTAGTCGGTGGTGAAGATGTAACGTTGAAGGTCTGCGAGATGGACAACCTTTGAGCTTACTTGTCTCATCCACCTTCGTGACTGTACCTGATGGGTAATAAACGCTGTCCATATCGGCGTCCTTCGTGGGAGGCTGGTCAGTGTCAAGACATGGTAGACGCGATTTCGGAACTTACTTCTTAAGATCACCTCGCACGACGGATGCTTGTAGTCTGATGCCACCGGAGTCCTTGTCTCTGTACAATCGGAGGGCGTGCTGGTAGTAGTCATCGACAATCATCCTGGTTGGTGTTAGTTCCTGTCCACAATTCTCGTTCGATTTGCCTGTATCTGCATACCCGCCGAACAGGAGCTTCTCATTATGCAGCTGAAAGTCTGCGATTGCTGTGATCTCTGTTTTGTTATCCTCAGATCTGAGGGCGAGGAAACTGCAAAAGAAGAGAACCATTTCTGGTCCAGTAATCAGTACCACGATAGATTTGATGTGTAGATGCCCAAACTGACTTTCGTAGCTAGGGAACTTCAAACATGCCCAAAGCTCGGGCGACCGATTCGAGATTCTTAAGAACTTTAGGAATGGACCACTCCTCTCCACTTCCAGATGTGTCAAAGGAAGGCAGCAGTCCTTGCTCAATCGAGTAGGGCGTATCGTCCTGATGAGAATCCTAGACCTGAAGTCCTCTGGCCGCTGGTGCAATCGTACAAGAAGATCGCCATTCTCAAAGGGCCTAAAAAATCAGGCCACTAAGCGTTTGCACAAGGCAGAGACTGACTTACATCTCAAGGAGCTTGACATACTCGTCGGCGAGCCTTCTACTGGCTTCCGGACCATGGTTAACGCCAAGAGAGACGGATCTAATCTGAGGTCAGGGACGCGTCAGAAGCCACCACATTGGGGATGACAAACGATTGGCCTGTCGGTCCCAAAGATGTTGTAGGCTGACTTTGTCCGAATACTACCGGCAGCCAATGACTGGACAGAGAAGGGGTGTTTGAGAATTGAGTGGAGGAAGACGTATTGGTAGTGGTCGCGGTAGGCGAGTCAGGGACCTCGGGAGCAAATGGAGGGAAGCGGTCCCTCCTTCGGTCGAAATCGTACTCCATAGGCGGCGATTTAGGCCCAGGAGGTCTTTTTCTCCCGGCCCTGTGAGGCACTGGGGGCGGCGAGTGTGGCTGTGCCTGTGTCTGGCCGCCTCTTGGCCTATTTCTTTCGAAAGAAGGTGATTTGGGGATATCTGATTGGTTTAGGGATGATGTGTCTATGATAGTCAGACTACATACTTGTAACGCTTAGAGAAGTTCTATCGAGTTCGTGAGTGTCCTGCACACCCAGGAGTCGCACAATCTTGTCCCTTGTTTCTTCAAAGCCTTCAGGGTCTGGAGGATATCTACAGAGTCATTAACATTGGGGTTCAACGGAGAAGTGCAAACACAATGTACCCTTGGATCAGAGTATATCTCAATTCGTCGGAAAACTGCTGATATATTTCAAATCGGCGGCACAAGGTGTTCCCACTTTCCTCGGGAAAGAAGTCTTCGAGTTCTCTCCAGACGCGACGATAGGCGGCCCGGGATCTCACGCCCCCCCTTCCCAGTCCCCCAATAATTCTCTGGACCTCGTTAAATGTGTATTGCAAGCTATTCCGTACAGTGTTCAGGTCTTCAATGAGGTAAGGGTATCTTGTACGATGATGGGTTTCCTCAATGGCTGTGTCGAGTCTGTGCAAGGCTGAGGAGGTGCGCAAGCATTGGCCGATCAGATCGTTGATATCGGCTGAGTGATCAGCTACACGGTCTAGAAACAATTCCAGGCCCGATCCGATGTCCTTGATGGCCTCGGCGACCGCGATGAGATGCGCCATGGCCGCTTCAGAGCCGCGAGGGGCTCAGCGCGGGCGTGTGGCAATTGCTTTGGGTCTTCCTGAACATTCTTCATCATCTGTCTCTGACTATCAGGAAAGGAGCAAGAATAAATAAGCAGGTGAGTTGTGATCGCATCGGCTGAAGGGCTTCTTTCGTGAGAATCCCCAGCGGCTGTTTCGAGTAACACTCGTAACGCAGATTGACGTGTCCAAATTTTCACGGGACGTCCTAAGAGCGACAAGGCCAATGGGAACAGGACCGGCGTCTGGTCTATCTTGTCAGCGGTCTGCAAGTGGAGCCTTCATCTCGGCCCTGTAGGGAAATATCTCTTAGTCCAGCCTTAGAAGGTTGATGGCCTCGCTGGTGGCCCTCCCTGCATGATGCTATTGCAACGAGTGGAGTTGCGCGCTCAGAGACCTAGGCGCTTCTTTTTAGTGTTGTGGAACGTGAGAGGCGGGACTGTGGAAACCGGAAATTGAGATCATTGGCGTGGAAGTCTGGACAATCTCTTCGCCAGCCGTAATCGTTCGAGGGGGTTCCATGATCATGGGTAGGTGCTAGACTCTTGAGGGCCCCTTCCCAGTGTGTGTGTAGAGTACAATCATCCTACGGAACAGGCATTGGCAGTCCCACTCCCTTTCCTAACTAAGTCCATGCATCGTCATCGAGTAGACAATCCCTCCTAGAGCGTCTTCAAGAATCAATTAGGAGGAGTATAGTTCGGTATGCTGTTGAACCCAAGGAAGACGTTCAAAGTAGCCAATGTGCTATGAGCAGTGCTTGAGCATACCAAGCGTGATTGACGCGTGTATATAAACCTCAAGCTAATTCCAGCCATGCTTTCACTCCCAAGTATGGACGATGTCAGTCTACACTCAACATTGCTTTCAGGCTTGAATATCTTTGAGCAAGTGATCTCTATTACTGGCAAGGGTCATGTTAGTCTGACTGGGAAACAGAGGCTGCTTGAGATCGATTCAGCTAATGTACATAATGATGAGCCCGGTAATATCCACCCTCCCTGGTCATGTCACGAGCCATCACCGTCTAGAGATGTGACGTATGATAGCAACCTCAGGGTATCTGGAATATTAAATGCATATATCACCTCCGTAAAGAAATGCTCCTCCTTCACAGTGCACACTGCCAGCCAGTATCGCAAGTGAAGCCAGGTATCCGATATCGCAGAGTAAGGAATGCGTGTAGAGGATGAGGAAGTTTAGGCGACGTGTATGAGGTTTGGTATCCGTCAAAGGGATCGAGGATACGGACGGTTGTTATGCTTCGGCGGATGTGAATCTCCTACTCCTCTTCCTCCTCCTCATCGTTGGCCTGTATCAGTGGAGAAGCGTGAGCTGAGCGTTGCGCGATGATACATCGGGTAAGAGGTCTACTCACGTTGTAGCTTGCCTTTTCACTCTCGTAGCGCTCCTTGTCGGTCTTGGCTTTGGCGTCATATGGCTCCTTCTGCTTGGCGCTCAGTGCCTTCCATCGCTCGCCGAGGACCTTGCCAACTTGGCCTGAAAAACACCAGCATAGATGAGTGGATGTCACGGGATGAGGGAGTGGGCATGGTCCGTACCAAAGCTAATTCCAGGGTTCTCCTCCCTCACGTTGTCGCGCTGCTCATTGGCAAAGAACATGTAGGCAGAAAGACCACGCTTGGGCGCGTTGGGATCTGAGTTCCGATAGGATTAGCCGTGCATCTAACAAAAGGCGATGCCAAATACTGACCCTTCTTCTTCTTGCCTCCAGTCTCGGCGACCTTGGCCTTGGTCTTACGGGTAGCCTTCTCCTTGGGCATGGTGCTAGTCTGAGGATTCTGCGCGTCAGTCGACGCGTCAATCAGGCCAATTGGTCGCAATGGCTGGAGAACGGTAGAGGGTGTAGGAAACCAATTGATGGATGTGTTTTGGTTGTGGAGGAGTAGAGTGAGCGCTGTTGATGGCCGAATGGCGACTCAGGGTCGTGATGGCGACCGCGAACCGAGCGATGAAGGCGACGGAAGTGCTTACCTGAGTGTTGAAGTTGGTGGTGGTGGAAGGGTGGTGGATCTGTGTTTGGCAGTGTGTGATCAGTAGATGAAGATGATGGACCACGACGACCGTCGCGATGAGGCCGATGGAGCGACCGTGAAGGGGAGCGACGACATCAAAAAAGATCAAATCAAGTCGGAATCACGTCAGTGTTGCTGTCGCGAAGGAAGACAGAGAAGAGCAGTGATTTTCGAATTGGGAGCGATCTGTGATATGACTTACTACGATTGAGGGCAGTACTGAGTACTATGAGGATTTGGTGGGAGGTGTGAATTGCAGTAGGACTGGGAGAGCTGGGGAGGAGCAGCGGCCAGCAAAGTACCTTGGGCCTAGTTGGCACTACGCTGGAATAGTCCTAAGACGCGGGGAAAAGACCCTTAGCATTTCGCAATCACTAGTCCTAGTTTTACCCGCCTACGTAGCACCAGCCGCGACTGGCAACCAGCATTCCTGCTTCCTTGCTACAACTCCCTTTCGGTTGATTTGAACCAGGCTGCCGACTAACCTTCTGTGCGTCGGGCGTTCATGTAGACTATGTGCATTCGCTCCTAGTTGCAAGCCTCTGCTGTTAGACGTTTGCGCGACATGCGTCGGCGCCCTTCCTCTGCATCAGTCAAGCTCGGTCCACTTCGGCCGTCTATCTCTAGAGTCTTTGTGAGGGGCATTGAGACGCAATCACTATGCTTGCTTCGTTCTGGTCCCAAGACATTAGCCCTCAATCGAAAGCTGAAACTTCAGACGGCGGATGGAGATGCACTTCCCAGAAGGCTGGCACTTCTGCATGTCGTGGGTCGCGACCATTGGAAAACACTGGTTGTAGGTCGGTCAAACGAGTCGTCGGGAGAAGAGGACCGCTCCAGCTCAGTATCCAAGTGAAGGGAAGCAAAGCCTCCATACTGGTGCTGGCGTTTTTGAGATATTAGAGCGTCGCAGAGCCACAGGTGCAGCTCTTCATCTTCAAAGTGCCTGCTTTTCTCCAAATCCAAGGCTATCACATCTTGTACAAATATCTCATATTGAGCAAGTCCCACGCGGGTCGGTTGGCTTCTATGGGTGCCCATTTTCAGACAGAAGACATGAAGAGAAGCCGATCGTATGTAATCTAGGTCGGAAGATGCATGTCGCTCAGTCTTCTTGTTCGTCATCGAGTACCACGTCTCTCAAGGTTTCATTGCGTGCCCAGTCCACCCCACTGCCAGCCACGATTGCACCTGCGACGCTCTTCATGACCCTCCACCTATTCCTTGCGGTTGCAGTCTCACCTTCGAGACGATCTAATTGCGCCCTCGCACCTGAGCCCTGGAGGACTTGGCTCCGAAGGTCCTGACCCTTTCTAGCAATATCAAGGAGTGTCGTCGTCAATTCCCTGTTCCTTTCCATCGTCCTGATATTTTCTGCTTCCACCCGGACGATATCTTTATTTAGCAACTGTAAGGTCGCCGACAGATTCGTATGAGCTATGCCGAGAGTATCTCGTCGATCGATCAGAGGATGTAGATGCCTGGGTCAGAGGTTAAGTCAAAAACACTGCCGTAGGATTTGTGTGATCCATGTACCTTTCAGTGGATGTAGCGTTGGACCCAGAGTGGACAGCTTTGAGAATTGGATCCGTAACTAGAACGTCCTCCACAACGCTCTGCCGTAGAATATATGCAGCTCTAGCCTCAAGATATTCTTTCTCGGCGTCCTTCAGTTCTGCCGCTGTGACCTCAGCGCTGTGTGACTGCTCTCCTGGCGTCAGCTCATCAGCCTGAGCTGAACATTGCTGGTGGGATGCACCCACCTGACTGCTCTGATGTCGTTTGGGCTTCCCAAAGCGCTTGTTCGAGCTTCAGCTCGTTCAGCTGATCCCATAGCTCTAGAATCTGCCCTTCAGCCTGGTAGAAAGGAGCGGTATCGCCGGACACGTTGGCTGCGACGTCGACAAAGGCGACTTTCCTAGATGGTGACATGGCTGTCTGGTGCTGTTGCGGAAAAGATTTCACTCGATATACGCATGACCAATTTTCAGGTTGGCATGGCATGGATTATGCCGTCGCTTTAAGCGGAATTGATCCGCCCCTTGATAGCTTGGCGCCTTGGCTCCTGAGAGGAGCAATTCTCTCCGAGTCTTTCGAACTGATTGCAACTCCCACAACAACTAAGGCAGTCAGGTGGGGGCATGGGATGTCGTTGCATGTTCTCTTTGCGCACAACGGAGCATCGTACAAGGCAGACCCCCGGTCGTTCACCTCGTAAGTACAACATACTCGAGGCTGGAAGCTAGGTCCAATGGACTGACTCGTATTATAGTCTCGAGGACCTTCGATCATGGATCGCTCGAAATACCACAATAGGTATACCACAACAGATTTTGATGTCAGCTCGTGGAAAGCAGGTCAAGTTACAAAATCTATCTTCAGAGCAAGAAATATTTCTCTATGATCGAAGAATACTCGCGTCCTCTTCGCCTGCGAAAGCTAGCGCCCTCCTTCCAAAAGAGAGCTCCCCAGCATTCTTCCGCCCCGAGACCGCGCCAGACAACACTGCAAATGACGACACCCTTCAAGGATGGCAGACGCTATTCAAGCGCAGGCGAGCATGGGCGATTGGACTGACCGAAGGCTCTCGAAACGTTGCTGAGGGGATCGGAAGGCTTGACAAAGAGACTAGAATAGTCAGAAGAGGCGCCGAAATTGCGGTGGAAAATATCAAGCAACACGTGGGAAATCTTCGATCCAAGTACAATGAATCCAAGACATGGGCAGATCAGATCTGCGAGGATCAGGCGTTTCTCTTGGGCAACTGGCAGCATGCACTGGGACTTCTTGGTTCAATTCAAGCTGATACAGAACTCGGACAATGCATGCATGGTGTTCACGTCGTTCCAAAGCGAGATACCAGAACAACGAAGAAAAGCCCGACTACTTTGCGAGACTTCGTGGCTGTGGAAGAGATAGAAGCGGCCGCAATTGCTGGAGAAGAGATATCGCAGCGTTTCACACACCGCGTGGATGACCTAAGCGCTACGTTTGATGAAGTGGTGAATGATTCGAGCGGAATTATTGATAATTTCCAGCGAAGCGAAAACACGTCGGACAGCGATACTGGTGATCAGGCAGATCGACTGATGGAAGAGATCGAGGTTTTGACTAGGAAGATCAATGCCGACTATGAGCATGTTCTCGGGCTACCAAGTACCCCGAAGTCTGTTGTTCAAGCTTCGAAAATTGCACACCTGCATAAGGGCAATTTTCTACCGTCTCTCGACCAGGCCAATGAAGAGATCAATCAACTATTGGCACGAGCGGTCGGACGAAAGAAGCAGGCCATTCAATCATCGATTAAGTACATACAAGAGATCTCTGTTATCGAGTCAACTGTCTCCTCAGTACATTCCAAGCTCGCTAAACTGGACTTAGACGATAAGAGTGGGCAGGTCTTCGATGTGCTCAACTTTGCCATAAGGCTTCCCACAGTCTATGGCGCCTTGCTTGTCGAATGCGTCAGACGTCAAGAATGGGCGCAGAAGATGACCGCCGATTCGTCTTCACTAGTTGAAGAAATGGCCACCTACAAAGAGGAAGAAACAAGACGTCGAAAGAAGTGGGTCAAGGATATGGACGGTGCTATCGATCTTGAATCTTTAGACGACATGGCACTAGGCATCGAGGTCAATGTACATTCGCAGAAGCAAAAATGGCCTAAAATCAGTAGAGATGATATCACAGACTTTATGCAGCGTCTGAGCGATGTGGGCGATCTGGATGGGGCTCTGAAACACGTTGAAGAATTGGCCAAAACTCTTGACGCTCCTTCAAAACAACAAGCTCGTCGTGCAAAAGCCTTCAAGAATGGGAGCGTCCATGAAGCAGCGTATGGTAGAACCTCTCTCCTACTTCGGGGGGATGATGAGGTTTTGCTTGGTATGAGGAGCGAGAAGTCCAAAATGGAGGACAAGCTCAAGAGTGCGGAAAGCCGAGTGCGCAAATTGGAAGACCTTTTGCATAGACAAAGTCAATTCGGGCCATCTTCAAGGCCCACTAGTGCTACAAGTCTTGCTCCTGTTACCGGACCCACTTTCGAACGGTATGCCACATCTCCAGTACCCAATTTCTCTTCAGCTTTGTCTAAAGCCAGGGATTCCGGGTCACGCAGATCGTCTGTCTCTTCGCGAAGATTCTCCATGAACAATGATCCTGAGGAGAAAGGGTTGGCTCAAAGAGTTGTCAGTCTGGAAGCAGATCTGACAAAAGAGAAGGCCAGGTCAGCGGACTTGGCCAAGAAGGCAGACGCAAGGTCCAACGCCGAGGATCTGTTAAAAAGCCAAGTGCGAGAGGCGACATCCACCAAGGAAGACCTGTTGGGTAACCTCGAAGCTCAGCAACGTGAATTTGATGACGAGCGTCGTCTGTTGCATGAGGAGAAAGCCATGCTCACGCTCAAAATAGATGAACTTGAGGATGAATTCGATCGTGTCCTCGGTAGTCGCGAGCATGAAGACAGGGCTCGTGCTCTTGAGGAAGAGCTCGGACAAGTCAGGACGGAAGCGGCCAACGAGCTAGAAAGGGCACATCATGAGGCGGAGCTGCTGCATGATAGTCATGCCGTTCAGCGTAATCGGATCCAAGGGCTCGAGCGTGAAGTACAGCGACAGAAAGAGGAACGGTCCGCTCTCGACCAGAAAGCTGATGAGCTGTCTCTACGTCTCGAAGATCAGAATCTAGCGCGGACAGACCATCACAGAGCACTCCGGACTACTCTTCTGCACCTGTCACAGGAGGAAGTTCCAGAAGACTTTAGTGCGCTGATCGACAAAGTCGAGACTATTGCAGAGAGATCAGCCATCCATCTCAACGACATCAAAGACGCCCTGGCCGCATTACGTGCCGATAACAGTGCACTAGATTCTCGGATCAAAGGTCAGGATGAAGAAATCTACGATCTGAGGGAGCGTTTGGGTGGTGAGGAGAGAGAGGTGTTTTCGGTGCGCGAGGAGCTCAGTACGTTGCAAAAGGAAGGTGCAGGCCTGCAGGCACAACTCAATCTCGAGCGACACGAACACGCTCAGCTCAAGACCAAGTTTGCATCTGGAGCAATCAACTCAGAAGCGCTTCGCGGTCAGCTTACAGATAAAGAGAGTATAATTGCTGATCTGTCATGCAAGATAGCGCAGCATGAGATTCAAAATCGGGATCTGAGTGGTCGTTTGTCAGAACGAGGAGTTGCACTTGAGGCCATGCAACGCAAACATAAAATTCTCGAGGCTGTTCGAGATGTTCAAGTCTCACGGTCGATTGGGGTATCTGAACGGTTGGGGTCACACAACGCCACCCTTGAACGATTGCTTGAACAGATAGGCCTTACCATCACCAGGGATGACAACACAATGGTCGTACAGAAGGCATCCCGAATGGCGGGTGCTAGCACAATGTTGACTGATCCTTCGGCGTCGATGAAACGTAGCTTGTCTGGGCCTACGCCCACAAAGAGCGACTCAGAACTATCTGTGGATCCCAAGCTTCTGCGCTGGGCTGAAACGGAAGACCCTGAGGAGGTAGAGCGTCGCTTTGGCGCGTTCGTCGAAGAATTGGACAAGTTCGACACCAACATCTTCAGCGAAGGTGTTTACAAGCGAGTCAAAGAGATCGAGCACATTGCCCGAAAGTGGCAAAAGGAAGCTCGTGCATACCGCGATAAATCACATCGCGCACAAAGTGAAGCTCATGACAGGATTGCACTTCGGAATTTCAAAGAGGGTGACTTGGCTTTGTTCCTGCCTACCAGAGACCAAGCTACCAAGCCTTGGGCAGCCTTCAACGTGGGAGCTCCACATTGCTTTCTACGAGAGCAAGACTCACACAACCTCGGCAAGCGTGACTGGCTGATAGCCAGGATATCCAAAGTGGAAGAGCGTGTGGTCGACCTTTCCAAATCTATCAATGGAGGACTCAAGGGCTCAGGTGACCAGAGATCTGGTGGCGACAAGAGCGACGCAGGTGCTTTTCCTAATGACGAGAACCCCTACGAGCTTTCCGACGGGCTTCGATGGTACTTGATCGATGCTGCAGAGGAGAAGCCGGGTGCCCCTATGAGTGTAGGAACCGGCAAAGTCACAGTGGCGTCGACAAATATTGATGCTAAAGGAAGCATGCGGACAAAAAAAGCTACGGATGCCAGTGGCGTGACCAAGACCTTGACACGGAGCCTAGACAGTCGCCGTAGCAGCACGAATTCGAAGAAAGGGCTTGTTGCTGTGACTAGCAATACTACTACCGGCCCTACTGAAATGGAGGGATTGGTAGAACAAAGTATCGACAATGCCGCGGCTGCTGCTGCTGCTACATCGAACCTCCATAAGGATGATAACGGGCGAGAAGCCTGTGAAACAGACCGACCGCGGAGTAGCAAACCCCAGGATGGTCCTACTTCTAGCGGTTTTGGTCCCGAGCATGTAGGCAAAACCAGCGATTCGGACTTGTGAAGCCAGTCACTGGCGACTCTTGCTCGCATGCATGCTGACCCAAGGTAGGAAAGAAGTGTTGCGACATCGCCGACTAAGTCGCTGAAAACGGTCAGATCATCCCCTCAAAAGGAGGCGAAGTCGAGAGCATGGGACTCACTTTGGTCGCTAGACCTTAACCTAGAGGGTGGTAAGGGAAGAAAATCATGAATTCGGGCGACTCACAAGGGCACGCTGTTCGGAACCCAGCATTCACGAGTTTGATGGCGAACAACCCCATTGTTACTGCTGGCTATGGCTTTGCTTTCTGCATTCCTTATACCCATCAGTGTTACCCACCTAAATGAACGAGTAGTCGAGTATAGGCAGTACTTCCTTGGCTAACGTATCATTTGACTCTTCCTTAGTATGCGACTCATAGGATCCTGACGGCGGGTGGACTATCTTTCGTAATACATCGTGTATTATACACAATTCGGCTTTTGTGGCTACCAAGAGTGCTCCTGCATTGCATTCCCAAACGCCTATGGACGGTTCACGTCCAATTCACTGCAATCCCTCTGCTTTCAGGGTCCAAGGGAAAGTGTCCCGTTAGCAAGCCGTACTAGTGAATGAAGTGTAAGCGCATTTTTCAACACCACACGTGAATTTCTTTCACTACCAACCCACTTCCATCAACAATCGTCATACTCGACACGGTCAGGTTCACGACGTGATATTCTCGGTTGCCTTGAGTTTGGGAAGGATGACAGTATGCAAATACTGGCTTGACGGCGACTGTTGGCATGGCAGTAAGTAGGGCATCATTAGGGTGATCAATGTCTTTATGTATGGTGAACTGACCGGCAAAGAATATTGCTGGAACGACCATTTCGACTCATCTGACGAACAAAGCGAGCCGGACCACTACGACTCATCAAGAAGAGCATCCACAAGCGTAGCCCCACCAGCAATTGCTTCTACTACGTCAACGACCTTGGCTTCTGCTTCCTCAATGCCGACATCAGCAACCCCCACTTCTTCCTCCGCTCTAGACTGTGCGATAGCAAAATTGCCCAAGCTATCTCCGATCAGCGAAAAGGCTGCAAGATCCCCACCACTGTCTGGATGGCTCTGCACTCCAGAAGTGATGTCTGTGCCACCACAACGCTCACAGTCTCCCGAATCCGCTCCAGATATGTCCACAACATTCGTTGCTGTGGAGCCTCCTGAACTATCTCATCAAGAACTTGTAGTCAATGAGGATATGAAGTCTCCCTTTGACAAGGCCGCAATGCACGCAAAGATTGCCAATTTGGAGGAGACCGTCAAGATGCTCGAAGCCTCTGCCGATCCCGAGCGGCAGAGCTTCAAGAACGAGTTGCTACGAGACGAGCTTAATGCTGCGTCCGAGAGAAACAGGGAACTGCACGCTGATCTCAAAGCCCTCAACACTCAAGAGGCAAAGCTGCGTGTCCAGATTAGTGATTTGGAGACCAAAGTTGACGGCCTCGAGGAGGTCAAAGCAGCATTGTCGAAGGACTTGGACCAGGAGTGTGAAGAAAGTCGTGCGGGACGCACAAACAGCGAAGTGTACTTGCAGGCATTACAGGAGATAACCGCAATCAGCAACAAAGCAATCATGATTGCACCCAGGGAACGCTCAGAAGCTGGTTCGCTGACAGTGTGTCGGAAGGCGAACAATCTCTTGCTCACTTCTCCATCACTGATATCACCAGCATCCAGTCCCTCTGCGTCAACTCTCCAGCCAGCAGACTCGACATATTCCAAGGCATCTCCGTCATCCTTCATAACACCACCGACCCCGGCGTTTGGATCTGCTTCCCGTTTCGGTGCGAATTCCCTGGTCTTCGACCCGAAGAAGCCGTCGTTTGGCTTTGGCAACTTGGCCCTACCAAAAAACAAATCAGTTTTCAAGGATGGCCCAGAACAGCCTTCCTCTGGTCTGGCGCCTTCCAAATCTGCTCCGTCGCTAATCACAACCCATCAAGCGCGAGTCGCTATTACTCTCTTCCTCATCTACAGCTGTCCGTGCTCTCTTGCACTTGCCGTCTTCATTGCCAGTCGTTACTTCTGCGTTCTGTTGTATTTGGTCACCTTCACGACCTTCAATTTCCTCAACTTTGCGTTTCAGTTCTGGCTGCCGATTGAGATGAACACTGTATGGTTACGATTACACGTACGAGATCTTCTACATTATGCCACGGCTAAACAACTACACAAGAAGAGGGGAGGTCTCAAGATGGTGTCGAACACGGTCAGACCCTGGTGGTCTATCAAGCTGATGGCGGAGTGACTTTGTAGCTGAATCTTGTTTGAACGGGATATAGCTGGGATCGGCACGTTTCGGTCAGTCAAAAGCCTCGGTGTACAAACGGATCTCCTGCATACTTGTGCAACCCCCACTCTTCGTCTACGCGTGAGCCGACTGCATATTCAGTCGACAGTCTACATTTTGAACTCCTCTCGTTGGTGTACGGTTCTTTACTAGGTTTGTCACTCATCAGACTCACTCTTCCTCTTCTCAGACTGGTTGTGACATATGCCCTCACTTTCTCTCTTCGGGTGGTTCTTGTATATCAGTAGAGATCGAATACTGAATTTCGCGGCATTCCTTGCATTGTGTTCTTCTGCATTCTCTTCCAACTTGAGACAACCTGAATGGAGATCTATGATTCATTGACGCGTACCACGCATATTCCCCGGTTCACAAGCTCATGTTCGGTTGGAGACCCGCACCATTGAAGCGACTCCCGTTTATAAACAGCGGCTCGCATGATCAGAGAAGATTAGCCGCAACACATAAAAGTCCATCCCCGGATTCCACTTCCACAGGACAAGGCTCCTGCTATCTCCACCATGGTAGGGACCATTCTCCTGTTGCTTGGAGCTCTCGTCTCCTCCGTCCTCGCTTCCCCCTTGCTACCTAATACCTCAACATTAGCCCTTCACTTATCCAACATCTCAACGCCGAATGTCGGACAACTCAACACGTCAGCACTCGCAACTACACTAAAGGGCAACTTCAAAGGCAAATGCTTCCAACAAAAGCCCCCAACCGAACCTCAGTGGATCCCAACCAACTTCGACGACTGCGCCAACACTATAATCGAATTACATGACGCGTTAGTCAAGACTCGTGGGTCCCGAGACCTCGACACCCCAATGGTATTCAGTAAAGATACCAGCTTAGGCCTTGAACTTCCGCGGACATTCAAACGTGGCAGTTGTGCTGTTTTGATCGATATCTCCACCGACAAAGAGTTTGAGCTCATGCCTCCGAAAGATGTCATGGATGCTGTTTGGACGCTTGGGACTCAGTGCGTTGCTAAGCCGGGGCCGAGGATTGGAGGGAGTGGGATATTGGGGCCGAAACAGCTGGTTGCGATTACTGTGTATGGCGTTATGGAGCCAAGAGAAACGTTGCTCTCTACTGGGATCAGTTCAGCTCGGTAGTATTTGGACGGGGGGTCCTGCTTAGCTAGACGATAGTAACTGACTACAGACCTACTTGCGGAGTCTAGCCCTCTAAGAGAGTACTTAGGGTCAATAATATGGCAATGTCCCTTTCTGCTTGGGTCAGAGCAACATTATCGCGCTGCGAGGCCTTGCAAACCCTTCGAGTACCTTTCCCCATCATTTGAGGGCCTCTTTATCGTGCGATCGAGTTATAGGAGAGTAAGAGCTGTATCATAACATCTTGAGTACCGTACAACGACGTCGATATGATAACATGAACGGCACTAGTGACACTAGCGCCGTTTCTTCTACTCCATCTCTTGGTCTTCCCAACTCTGCTCAACATCAACAGCTATCGTATCATTCAACATGTCCCACCGTGCGCCCCAAAGCGCTGTCCACCGCTCCAGAAGCCCCACAGAACGGTCACATCACAAGCGCCATCGCTCTCCCGACGCCCATCGCCACCATAAATCTTCCAAAAGGCCTAAGCCTGCTGCACCCCTTTACCTTCCATTTCACGCCTCGCCGCTCAGCAAGGGCCACTATAGACATTACAAGCCTATGTTCGGGCTCTACTTGGATATACAGAAACAAAAGGTGCTGGAAGATCTACCGGAAGACGAGGCGAAGGGCAGGTGGAAGTCGTTTGTGGGGAAATGGTAAGAGATCTCTTGTCAAACTCGAGGCCGGCCAATATTGCGAAGCGTTTCTGATGTTGAAGAGCTTGTGACTGACATCTGTGAGGAATGGTGGAGAACTAGCTGAAGGGTGGTACGATCCAGCCACACTGCAAAAAGCACAAGCATCTGCCGCTTCATATGATGAAGATACGGGGCGACCCAAACCCCGAGACTGGCCCACATATGGCTCGCCGAGACCAGAGGACAGTAGTGATGAGGATCTTGTTGGGCCAGCACTGCCAGGGCAGGAGGTAGCAGCCTACAACAAGGGCAAAAGGCGGGGACCTACTATACCAGATACACAAGATCTAGAGCTACGGCGAGGTGAGAATCATATCAGGACTCCAATGTATTATTTATACTAAAACAGCTACTCTCTATCCAGAGCTCCAGCAAGAAGACTCCCTCACCCAACGCCAAGACCTCCGCCACGCGC
>JAABUK010003407.1_pt1 | contig 26924 bp, 32 predicted proteins | sample 5559141 | NCBI WGS metagenome assembly JAABUK01 (sample SAMN10711869, study PRJNA513367) | rock metagenome | isolation source: Antarctica rocks | place: Antarctica: Victoria Land, Pudding Butte nord | collected 2016-01-03
ATATTCACAGGTAGCCATTGCTCTGAGCAGGCACTCACGAGCTTTGCTTGCTCAGGTGAGCTGCTGATCGAAGATGTCCAGTCAAGGATGTACGCTGCCGAACTAATGTGCAGTATCGAAGCAAGCTCAAGTAGCCTGGGCTTCCTTCGTGATCTGTGTTCGCGCTAGGTTGCACGGAAATGTCTGCAAACAGACTGTTGACTGCACAAGCCTGGGTTGGCTTTTTTGCTTTTGGCGCCAAAATAACTTAAATGGCCCCATGACTCATACCGTGCTGTGTTCCGCCCCAGCATGCTTCTCCTATGGACACGATCGAGCGTGTCCTCCGAGATGGCAGTTCTTGCAGCACTGCTTGCAGAACGTGCGCGTTGCATTGCGCAATACACGGTTCAAGCAAACTTACACATGCAGGACACGCAGATGCACTAGATTTGTCATTTGCACCTATTGATCCTTGTGGAGGAGTTGGACATCACCTCCAGGCAGCCATTTGTATCGCGCAAACGTCTGTGGGTAGCAAGTGAGATTGTCCTGTTGATTGTCCTGTTAACGCATCTGGCGCGTCATCACTCTCCACTATGGTCAAAGGCCACGAAAGGAAAAGCTATCAGCCGTCCAGCAGTGCCAAAGCGGCACAGCTTGTAGCAAACAGCGGGCCCAAAGGCGGGTTTGGTTTTGGAGGGTACGTGCAGGAACATATGTTTGACCATTGGCCTCAGTCCAGCACAAGTGCTGCATATTGCATTGCGCATGCAGGTTTTCAGGCGCAACTCCTATTGCCAGTGCTGTTGCCAATAGTGCTCCAGCTGAAGCAGAGACAAGTGACAATGCTGCTCCTGCTCCTGCACTGACTGGTGAACTAGACAGTGAGATCACTCAGCTGTTGAAAAGTCTTTCGAAAAGGGACGCCACCACAAAATTCAAGGCTTTGCAGGCAAGATGTCATTTCTCAGCTCTCATCAGCTGGCTCTATCACCACAAAACCGTCTGTCAAAGTGCAATCAGAGCATTGAATGTGGTCGATGCAGCGGTTGAAGGCTGTGATAGCAGACAAAGATTCACAGAGTGTAGCAGCCTGCCTGCCCCCCTGGGCGTACGTGTACAACAAGCTAGTCATGGACAATAACAGGTCTGCTGATGTCTCTCATTGCATACAGTTCTACTCTTGCACGTGTGTGAGCATGCATATCTGCATGTGTCTAAACCCATCATGCAACAGCCAAAAGCCATGACAGCAGGACAAGACTAGTCAGCGACAGATAAGGTAGCATGCTGCTACTTCATGGTGTCATGCGTTAGCATACCCACTTCAGGTTTGTCGCTGGTCATGTGCCTTTTGCAAAGCAGCACATTGCTCACCTCCTAGCGCTTGGTGTCACAGCGAATGCGCTTCAGCTAGCTGACAGTACACTGTAGTGCCTTCATGCAGTCATGGCAACACAACACACAATATGTCCAGAACCTGTCTCTCATTGCTGAAGCAGCGTCATGCTGCTGCCATGTGAAAACACACTGACCCTCTGGCGGGCTTGAACCCTTCAGCCAGGCTTACACACACAGTGACAAGGCACCTGTTGTCATCTTCACTCTTTCATTCATCTGATGTAGGGCTGTCAGGTCTGAAGCTTCAGCTGTGCTTGGGGCAATGGCAAAAGCGGTGGGAAAGGGATTGGCGCCATATTTGAAGGCCCTTGCCGGCAGCTGGTGGCTGGCTCAATTTGACTTGCACGCAGAGGCTGCAGCTGCTGCACGAGATGCATTCCAAATTGCCTTCAGTGGCGCAAAACAGAAAGAGGCTTTGCTCTTCACCAGAACAGAGGTGTGACATCTGAAACATAGACAGTCGGATTGCACTCGCAAGAGAAATGTGCCAATGTGCAGTTAGGCAGAGAATGCTGTCATGCCATCTACCGTGATCGACTCAGAACACTTTCAATCCTTGCAGCCTCACTGCACATGCTTCTGGTCAAGACTGCTGTAGTGCTCTGATGCATATGCACTGCCAGTCTCTCTGCATTTGCATGCAGATCATCTGGACATGCTGCAGCCTTTACACTTCGTACATGCCACATCAGCAACAATCTAGCAGGCAGTTGAACTGACTTACTGTCATAGCACACTGCCTGGCTGCTGGCTTTTGCAAATGTAAAGCCCATGCCAATTCTTCAGGTGCTCATCTTCCTGCAAGAGAATCTAAAGGCCACCCCAGAGACACTTGGAGATCCCAGGAAGGAAAGCCCAGAGGAGCTAGCAGAAAGGCACGAGAGGGTGGTAGCTGCCTCCCTGCTTGCCTTGTCTTCTCTGTTGGACCTGCTGGTTTCCAAGCAGCAACATGACAATGCCACGGGTACGTTCTGGGGAATGCACAGCTACTCAAAAATACATTGCATGTACAGTATGATAACAAGCTTGGCCTGAGCAGTGCGTCAGGTCGTGGCTGCTTGGCATATGGTACATGTTGCTGTTGCTCGCGTATGGCATGTTCTTGGCATTTGAGGCTGTCAGTGCTCAACCTAGCAACAGTTTTGCAGCATAGCTCAGCTGTAAACAGACATGTTTCTGTTGTGACAAGTAGGCGTGTACCCACCTGAGGTTTAGGATTTTTTCCACTCCCTTTGGGTCATGGCCTATGGTCATAGCTGCGGGCTGCTGCCTTAGGGGGTTCCTGTTATGATCGCTGAAAAGCATAGATTTCTCTTTCTTTTCTAGGCTTGTACTGGTAGAGTACATTAGAGGGCAAGGGTTGATGCATGTACGCTATGCAAGCTGCAGTTTATGCGTTTGGAATGGTATGGCAGTGCAACAGAGTGCATCCCTGCAGAACGCGACGCACAATCAGAGGTGGTGGTCCAGCTTGAGTCTTTGCTCAGCACTCAGGGGTTTCTCAAGCGAGTTCTGAGCTCAAAAAGCACACACGTGCGCACAGCAGCCTACACCCTCATGGCACATCTTTGCTACAGGTACATGATCTGCATCTGTCTGCAAATGTGTCTTGCCCATCACACATTGAAGTATACCAGTCCGTGTGTGCATGTATATGTGAATGGTATATGTCAAGTGTAAGCATGTCTCTTGTATGTCAAATCATCATTGCACATATGTGTATGCATTTGGTTGTGTGTTCTATGATGGTTTACATCCAAAATCCAAAGTTATTTGTACACATATATTCACCTGGATGCATGTGTTTGTGTGTTCTATGAAGGTTTACGACCTAGAACCAATATCAGCTGCAGAGCATGCAGCTTACAATCCCTTGCCACACATTGTGGGTGACCGGCAGCTGTTGCTGCTGGACATCGAGTTGCACTGCATGCCAGCTTGCATGCAGTGCAAGTGACATCTCTTCATCTTTGCAGCATGATGAGCAAAGATTGCAGCATTACCAATTGAGACGGTGCCATGCATGCCACCTGCTGCGCACACATCTGGCCACAAATTTGAAGCCAGACATGCAGATGCGAGACTGGGCTCTCTCATAGTATAGACAAAGTTCATATGGCATGGCTTTGTTCATGATGTAGTGATTCCCTGTTTGCTGTACGAAAGCACTCAGAGTAGGCGCTTTTGTGTGCAATGCACAGGGCGCCGCAATTACTGGAGAAGCACATGCAGGCTGCTGCAGCCCTGGTGTTAGGGGCTTTCCAGGAGCAGCATGCTGGGGCCCACCCCAACATGTGGGAGATGGTTCTGGCCTTTGTGAAGGCCTACCCATCTGCCTGGCATGCTGTGGACATGCGCAAGGCTGTGCTGCCCAGACTGCTAGCCTTCCTCAGGTCTTGCACCACTGCCTGTACTCATACTGTCTGCCTTGCAAGCAAAGCTGTCCCCATGTTACGGCTTCAGTGTTCTAGATGTATGTGCTGCCCGGACTGCTAGCCTTCCTCAGGTCTCACACCACTGGCTTTACTCATGCTGTCTGCCTTGCAAGCAAATCTATCCCCATGTATAGGCTTCAGTGTTTAGATTTATGTGCTGCCTAGACTGCTAGCCTTGATTGCATCAAACCATTGGCTGTATGTCAAGTGTGTGCCTTGCAAGCAAAGCTTTCCCCATATTGAGGGCTTGGCGGTTGAATTTGTCTGCCGCCTAGATTGCGAGCCTTGATCTGGTATCAAAGCATTGGCTGTATGTGTAGTGTTTTGCAAGCAAAAATACGCTGCATGTATAGTGTGTGTATTGCAAGCAAACCTGTCCCCTACACAGACTTGTACAACATGGCACCACCATTCAGCTGGTCTTGCACGCTCCATGTTTTGCTGCTCAGAATACTAGCTGCTTGGGGTGCATTGCGCGCTGCATAGTGTTAACGCTTGACACAGATATGATTGTCTCTTCATCTGGAGCACTAGAAAAGTATGAGTGCCAATCAGTGCCTCATCTGCCTAAGCGTAATGAAAATGGGCTGTTGGACCTCCTGAGCTCCTCCCTAGACATGTTTGCTTTCATCAAACAGTCAAAATTCAGCCTGTGTGCCCATGAATGGGCTGCATCACTTCAAAACATTCCCACACTGAGTTACCTGACTATATGCAGGTCTGGCTGCCATGCTTCCAGGATCCTTATTCGTGAGCACACAGGCTGATTTTGAACTGAGTCACCTGACTATATGCAGGTCTGGCTGTTATGGTTCAGGGTCCTCCTCATACCCAGCCCTACTTCCCTTTCTACACCTTTTGCCAAAGGTATGTGTGACCGGTCTGAGGCATTGGCATTTGTGCTGTCCTGCACTTTGCCTGAGACAATTTGTACTGTAGGACAATTACTTTAGCCGTAATCAGCTGAGTGCACCCAATGGTTGCTGGCATAAGTCCACATTCCTGCCAAGGCTAAGGCCCTATCCCGTGAGGGGGCATTGGCTCTTGTGATGTACTTTTAGGAGAGGACAATATCCTCTGTCTGTGCATGCCTGCTCAATGCAAGCTGCTTTATGGTTGCTGAAAGAGGCTCCCTCTCATCAAGCCTTGATCACAATCTAGCCACGCATGATCTTTTGATGCCTGTTCAGTGTGGTTTGCTTGGCGTCTTGATAGCAAGCATTGTGATATCCATTGACTGTTATGTCTACAGAGGCTGACTGTTATGTCTACACAGGGTTTACTTGGGCCAGACCCTAAGGTTGCAAATGACCTTCTAGAGGCTGTATGGAGTGGCTGTGCATCCCAGCCGCCCGGCAAAGGCAGAGAGGCACCTGCAGCTGCTTTCACAGAGTGCCTTTGCTGGCTCCTCACACAGGTCAACAGACGTTGATTGCTAGCTGTCCAGTTGCTTGACACATCAGTCTGTTGTGAAGTGTCTGTTACAAAGGGTCTGAACGCTCAGTCTTCGCAGTTTAGATATTGAGGGTGCTGTTTGATGTTAGTGTTTCTCCTTCAGCACGGGTCCGAGGAAATTCTGTCCAACTTTCACCGACAATCATTTTGCATTGATCTCATATGTCCCTGTCCCTTGCAGTCCTCTCATTCAAACCAGTCAGGGTCTTCAAGGAGTATAACTCATGTGTAGGCAGCCAACTCAGCAGGAGGGCAGACCGGTGCAGAGGGCTATGCCACAGCAGTGCTACAGGGCCCTCTATGCTCACTGGTGGTGCCCTCTGCCCTACAAGGCAATGTTGGCATGAGCAAAACAGCCGTGGGCGTCGTCACTGACACTGTGAGGCAGACAAGAGGTGTGTCAGATTTGCTGCCTCTTCTCAGATACCAGAATTGGTAGCTGTGTATATCATGACAGATCCTTGTGTGAGATGTCAGAACGAAAGGGATGCTGCTGCTTTGTGCCTGCTCAACATATGGTCTCCATGACTATACCTGACAACAGCATGGGAGTCTGTGAAGCTTTTTAGCATGCCTTGGCATTGTACAGGGTAACACAGTGCACTGACACGCTGCATTGACAGATTGTCACTGCAGCAACAGCTCAAGCTCACAAGCGCATGTGCAGGAGAATTGTCGCAGCTAGTGCTGAGTCAGCTCGGGACCGCAATAAGTGGGGTTCTCACCTCCTTGCTCTGCAATTCTTCTTCCTCAGCAGCAGCAACCTCTTTCAGCAGGATCGGCAGCCTTTTGGAAGCCCTTCAAGCTGTGGCAGACCAGAAAGCATTGACTGAGCATGTGGCAGGGCCAGTTGCAGCAGCCCTGGTGGGACCTGTGCAGCAGGGCAGTGCCCCGCCTGAGGCTGCCAGTCTGCTGGCCAGGGTGGTTAAGCAGTTTGGCGCTGAGGTGCTGACAGCTGCCCCTGCAGCTGCTCTGCCGGGTGGCGGACGCACAACAGGTACCCTGTATATGTCCCATTTGCATGTCCTGCCTCTGTCTATCATGACATGCTCTGTCCTGTTAGGTAATTTGGATGCTGTCGAATGCATTCTGTGCAAGATTGTACCTAGATCCATTCATCTTCATCAGCTGGACCACTAGCTGAGTGGGCCAGAATTGTTATGACCCCATGGCGTTTTACTCACGGCACAGTGTCGTGCTACCAGCCACCATTTCCGATGTGTATAACAAGTGTTCCTCGCCGGAAGGCGTGGCGCGCTTCGCGCGCCTCTCCTCGATGTGCCACTCCTTTGAAATACTGAGCACTGATCAGATCGTTCTGCACAAGAGCACCGAGCTTGCGCGGCAAAGCCTTGACGATCTGGCCGCCAGCCGTCCTACTTACGGTGTGATGAAGCCGAATCAGTCATCAACGTCAGGGGAAGTGTGCAGCCGCATACACTTCAAGCTGGTTCAGCGCGTACCCCTGTTGTTTGGACTGTTCAAAACCGACGTTGTAATCTTCGGAACCCAGATCATGAGCCACTTGCTCAATTTGCATATCTACGAAAGCAATGCCAACCAAGGCCTAGTCAAAATATACAAACTCAGGCGTTTTGCTGAAGCAGGAGAGCAAGCAACAAATATTGAAGAGCTAATTCTGGGGGAGACAAAATGGCTTTTGCGGCGCTACACTCAGGCCTCCTGCAGAAAGGGTCACCAGGAGCACATGCAACTTTACAGAACTTGCTTTTGACAGCAGCTGTAGTCCCCTGAATACTTGTGAAACACGCCAATTTGGCAAGAGTTCAAACACTGGCGCCTCAACACCTTCAAGTATTCTGTTGCTCAAGGGTGCCATCTGGAACTTGGTGACAAGCCTTGATGGCTGTGTTAGACAATTTTGTAACAATATACACTCATTGGGGTTTTCTGCTCAACACCGTGCAGACCAAGCCATACTTTAGATGCAGCTCTCATGTCGAATTTGGCACGCAACATCTCATTCTATACTCTAGGCTCATCTGCTTGCTTCTCCTTGCACATCGCTTCCCTGTTGCTGTACCTGACTTGGCACTGCCCCACCTGGCCAAGCTGTAAGAACAGCATTGCTCTTGTCACAAACGGCTGGAGTCAGGTGTGTTTGTTGCTGTCTGTCTACACTGCTGTCTGCCTGCATCATGTGCTGCGCATATTGCAATTTGTTCCAACTAAACTCAAGTGTAATCATGCAGGGGGGCAAGATGGGGGGCCCCTGTCTGTGCAGACCATCATCAGCAGTGCCCTAGCAGGACCACAGCAAGGCCCAGGAGCCCAAGCCACTGCAGACCTCCTGCTCTCCTGCCTTCAGGGCAAACCCTCCCCAGCAGAAGAGTTCGCTCACACCCTGCATCACATTCTGAGCCTCCCTCAAGAAGGACATCAGTCAGAGCATGCATCAGCAGCAGATGATGTTGCCATCATCACTGGCAAGTTTCATGATGTGCCAAAGGGTTCATCAGCGCCGGGTGCTGCACTTGCAGTTCTTCTGGTCAAGCGACTGCTGCAGACTATGCTGCAGCAGCCAAGCAGTGTCCTGCAATGGCGGTCGCCTACACTAGATGCGGTAGCAACCCAGTTGGCGAATTTTGGAAGCACCGCGCCTTCTCAGAACGGCCCCACAGGGGGTGCTAAAGATGATCTGAATGCTGAAGCTGCAGCACTGGACCCAGCAGCTCAGGAAGAAGCTGCTGAGGCAGCTGACTTGGCAGCCAGTGTGGCAGCTGCTCCGCTGGATGCATCTGAGCGCACTGATGCTGCTCAAGAAACTGCCGACGGCAACATCAGCAAAGAAGCCTTGCACAGAAATCCGGATAGTACTGAGGCTACGACAGAAGCAGACAGCAGCTGTGCAGAGCTGCTTGGCCTTTTGGTCTGTGGAAAGGGAAATGCATCTCTGCTATGTGACCAAGCAGCGCTACAGGTCTTCTCCAGTTTGAAGTCAGCCCTTGCTCCGGAGCAAAGCATGCAAGGTATGATCTTCCTCAGCTGTACCCTTGGCAGCAACGCATGCCACTTTGCCTGTTGCAGACACCATCAGACCTCCTCTGGATGCAGTCAGGCACGAGACATAGACAAGCTCTGACTGTCATGCATTAGCCAAGGCATGTGTTGTTGCAAGTCAAGCAAAGCAGCTTTGGCAAGCCCTTCTATGTTCCCAAAACTCTGGCATGAGATTTGATCATGCTGGCGCTCAGGAGCCTTGACTGTTTCACACATTTCACCAATGCCCAAATGCACAGTATGACTGAAAGACTGAGCAAATTGTCTGTGCAATGTGCAGGATCAGCATGCCTGCAAGCTCTGCATGTGTTGCAAACATGCCTGTACTCTGAGGCAGTGTCTGCCACGAGCACTCTGCACCAGATGCGAGACCAGGTCTTGGCTCTGGTCTTCCAGCTCACTTGGGCTGCCAAAAGGACCATCAAGCTGGCAGACAGCTATGTCAAGCTGAGCAGCAGTCAAGGTGCCAGCAATGACAGCAGCGATGAGTCAAGTGATGCAGAGGCTGAACCAGAAGCTGCTGATGGTGTTGCTGCCATAGATGCGCGCGCTCATGGACCGGTGTGTTGCAGCCTTGATTCTTGTCTTGCTTATCACGTCCTGATTCAAGCATATGCCATGCTTAAATGCCATGCATATACTAATATTCAGTCGTGATAGGCCAATTGTACAAGGCATAACCCGACATTGCTGGCATAGATTCACAAATCCTGCCGAGACTAAGGCCCTACCCCATGCGGGGGCATCGGCTCTTGTTTGCATATACCATGCGTTGTTCTTCTTGTCCTGTCTGAGCTCCTGCACATTGACATCTGCATTGCTACTTATTCCAAGGACTATGGCACTGGTACCCCCAAATTGTGCTTGCGTGTCTCTCCTGTGGGCTTGTCATTGTGAGCAACTCAGACTCCTGCTTGTCTCTGTCCAAACTGATATGCAATTGTGCAGTCAGTGTGAGTACTTAGCAAAAGATCTACCATTGTGCCCACAAGGTGTCTGTCAAGAACTCTGCATGTTTTGCCAGGTTGCACAAACAGCACTCCAAGTGTGGGCAAAGGGGTCTCGTGCAGCAGAGGCTCTGCTTGATACGTCAGTCCAGGAAAGGACAGATTTGGAGGCAGCTTTGAAGGATGTTTTACTGCCACATCTGAGCAAAATGAGTGCTGAAGCTTTCCAGGTGAGGCTGCTGTTGTGCCAGCACAAAAAGAATAAGTGTGGTGATGTTTTAGAGGTACATTGTCAGGATCATCAAAGTCTTACAAATGCATTGACAGCACAAGTTCAAACAGCACTCAACAGACATGTTGTAGTCAATGTGTCTGCTAGCACAAACTGATATCAGTCCTGTCAGAAGACTTCGGCAAGAACATGGAATCAGTTTTATATTGCATGGCAGCAGATGCTGTGCCATTGTCATGACACCTGCCCTAGCACATTGCATCAGGCTGTAACTCAGCTTGTACCCTCACCCCTGCTTGGACCCTCACCCCTGCTTGCACTGCACCCCTGCTTGCACCCTCATCCCTGCTTGCACCCTCACCCCTGCTTGTACCCTCACCCCTGCTTGCACCCTCACCCCTGCTTGCACCCTCACCCCTGCTTGCACCCTCACCCCTGCAGGAGCCTGACTGGCATCTGCAAGCAGCCATGCTGGTTCAAGAAGTGGTCACTGCCACCTCAGCCCAGCCATCACCACCCAACTCATCCAGAGTTTTGGAAGTGATCCTGTCTCCTCTAGATAGTTTGGAGGATGAGCAGCTGGCCAGGACGCTGCTGGCTGCTGGTTTGTGCCAAGTCATGGGCTTTGAGATGGTGCTGCTGGGCGATCCTCCCAGGTGAGATGCTTGAATGATCTCATCAGGGGTGTCAAGGGATCATGACTGAGAACTCGATATACACCAAGCCGTATACATGGATGCTTTGTGACGTTGCTCAAGTGGTTGTATGATTTGGCAACCAGCTTTGGGGAAGTGATGCTGCATGGATGGGATTCTGGTACAAAGCTTGAAACAGAAAGCAACAGTTCCAGACTGATGCTTGGCAGGCTCTGTTGCTGATGTAGCTAAAGCTGTACATGAAGGACACCTTTACACTTGCATGCTGGTCTAATACACCTCAAGTTGCGTCAGATGGGTGCTTCATGCTGACATGATTGACTGGAAGCCCCTCAGACATGTGACTGCTGGCTCTGGCCGCATGTTTACTGGTCATCAGCTGACTGAAGGCATGCGTCAACAAAGACAGTGCCCCTATGCAGGTCAGCTGTGGCCGCTGCAATGCTGCGTGATGCTCAGACCCAGCTCACTCTGCAAGAGGCAGCCCTCCATCTGCAGCACTTTCTGACAAGCGCAGCTGATTCCACCCCAAGCAACAGCACCGATGTTCCGTCACCCAAGTCTCGTCTTCTTGCTGACACATTGGAGCACCTGTCCACAGCTGTCAGGGCTTCCACATCATTCCCAGACACCATGTCATCTGATATCTTCCAGACTTCTCAGGCAGCAGCATGCATCCCAGCTCTGGTCCAACTGCTGCAAGCACTCACTGCAGACGGCTCTGAAACCAGCCTGGCTGTCCTGGCGCAGTGGTTCAAGACCAGCATAGCATCAGGATCTGATCAGTACCCCAGCGCCGTGCTTTCAGAGCTGCTGCCTGTGGTTGTGCCAGCTCTACGCAGCTCTGAGACTCAGCTGCTCAGGTCAGGACTCAGCGAGCTAGCTCAGCAGAAGCTTGCTCAGTCTGCCAGATTACCGCCCATTGCTGCTCTTGTTGACCAGCCTCAGGACTCAGAACAGAGCACAAGCTGCAGAGAAACCTTGGACATCATCTGTAGCTGCTTCCCAAGCAATGCTGCAGCTGCATCCCACAGTGGGCGAGCCGCCACAGCTGGGGCAGACCAGCCTGCAGGTGCAGAGGGTGCCACCACAGCTGCAGAGAGGCAAGCACTGCTGGCAGCAGCTGTGAGGCAGATGCAAGGGGAGAGGTCAGTTGCTGTGGCAGCTGCTGCTGCTAGGCGTGCTGCTGAAGGACAAGAAGCCCAGTCATCTTCTTCAGCTGATGCTTCAGCCACCTCAGCGTGAGTCAATCTCACCTTGCAGGACGTATTGCAGCAGTCTCACAACTGGTAGCGCTGAGTGTGCCGTCATGCTGTATGCATGGCACAGATCTGACTCATGCACTGCTCATGACATACAGCGATGCTTTCAGCTCATGTTTTCAGGATTGTGTTTGAGTAAGCTGATAGCTGCTACAGGTCACTTATCGCATGAGCCTGGCGCATGCTTTGCAAATGACTTGTAAGTGTCAATCTGGTCTACATGCACCTCATTATCTGCTGATGAAGTCAAACTGATGTCTATGCAGGAGTGAAGCAGCTGATGCAGGTGTCGCTCGCTTGCTGCTGTGCACAGTGTGTTACTGCTGGCAGGACATACAACCCCATGTAAGCTTCTGCGAACATCCTCACTGTCAGCTCATGCATTGTTGCTTGCCAGCAGGGGCAACATCTGCTTTGGACTATCCTGAGCTTGACATCTTTCAATGGACTGTATGTCACTCACTGCCTTTGTGGATTTGCTGCATCTACCTGCTGAGAGAATGGACAGGTCTGATTCTACATTTGATGGTCTCTGGGTCAAGCATGCTAGGTCTGCTATTGTTGATGCAGGACTGGTCAGCAATGCTAAAGCGTGTTGGCTCGTCAGTGTCTCAAGCAACCGTGCTGCTGGACGAGTTGACAGAAGGCATTGCAGCTGCTGCGGTGGAGGGGGCAAGCGTTGTGAGCAGGGGTCGGCAGGGGGGTGATGTCGGGCCGTCAGTGGCTGTTGAGCTTCTGTGGCGGCTGCGTCACCTGGGCCTGTCTGACAAAGCTGAAGGCACTAAGGTATTTTGCTCTTGACTTGGCTTTCTCAAATCTCTGTGTGTGTCTTAGCCTCCAGAAGCATTTTGTCAGTAGTCCATTTCATTGTTTTGAAAGACGTCATGCATGACTTGTTGGTATGCCATCAGGACAGGCTCTACAATAAACATCCAGGATCTCTGCAGGAATGCTTGACACCTTTCAATGAATTGGTTGTCACCAATTCAACAGCAATGTCATGTGGTGTCATGCATTCCATGTTACATGCATGCATGCACCACACCTCCTGCTGTGTTGTTGTGCTGCGTTTAAGAAGAGGTGCTGCGTTTAAGATGTGGTAACGACAGTGCCTTGTCCGTTCTTGAACAGTGTCTCGTTTGTCCTTGGCAGGTTGCAACAGACCAGATGATTCAGCTGTTATCTGATGAAGACACCCTGAGGAGGGTGCGGGGTGCACCCCAAGCCTCGCTGCAGACCCTAGCTGCTATGCTGGCCCTCACTTCAGCCCAAAAGCCCTCAGCCCTTCAGGAAGCTGCCCCTCAGGAGACTTTGCATGATGGCACTCGAGACAGCCTCAGGTATGTGTCTGCCCATTTACACGTTGAGCATACACTGAGGCAAAGGCGATGGCTGCTTATGGAATGAAGGCAACTGCCATCTATGCCCTGCAATGCTGGTACTGAAACTCAAATTATGTGGTTGCTGAATTCAGCATGCACAATTGCATGGCTTGGTTGGCTGCCAACAGTTAACAGGTCTTGCACCTGTTTAGGAGACCTGTCACACTGGACTCACGAGACAAGCCATTCCGGCTGCAAAACATCAACAGCTGATGACATCATTGGCACCATGAGTACATCTTCATGGCTTGCATCATCAGAAATTGTTGCTAACCTGCAGGATTTTGTTTGCATGCGGCACAATAGAAGCAATCGCATGTGCAACCAGCCAGTCAGCATCTGCCAGCTGTACCATGTGGCAGGAGTCCAGTCAGCCCTTGTGGGATGCCGTGTCAGCTGTTGCTGTGTCAGCAGCTGCAGACAGCTCCCTGCAGGCAGTCACCTCTTCAGTGCAAGAGGCTGACGCCTGGGGTCAAGAAACAGGTCAGAATCACCACATGCTTGATTCTGCTCACAGCGTGCTGGTATTGAAATCAACACCTGTGAGCTACTATGCAGCAAGTCACCTGTTTGCTTAAGTGGCTCCCGTGATACGGCATGCGTTGCAATGTTTCACCTATGACATCACGGGCTGATAATCTCAAACAGCATAATATTGTTGGTACAGGAATGCCATAGAGCATTAGTAGACTGGAAGGCTATGGAAATGCATGAGGTGCCCCTGTTCATGTGATAACTGATGTATGTCTGGCAGCTGAATCTGAAATGTGTCGCCCTGTTCAGGTGTTGATGGTACTGGAGCCCTGTTAGCTCTGCTGTTGAGTCCCAATCCCCACCAGGGGCTGCAGGGGGCAGCCCTGAGCCTCCTGCTCACACCGCCCCTCCTGAATGGTGTTACAGCAGCTTCCACACGAGCGGTAAGCTTTGCAGACGATCCAAGCCAAGTGTGTGTTTGTTCCATGATCAAGTCCTTTCCACATGCAAAATTTGTCTACCACAAAAAAGCTTTTCCCCAGATGAACATAAAAGTGTCTTTCTTAAAAAAGTATGTTTATTCACTTGCATTGCCTTAATAGATTGGCTTGCAGATGTCACCTGATGGCAAGACATTCCAAAGCATCTTTGCATGTCTAGCTGTAATACCCTTTGATCCCTGGGCAGCCCAGTTGGCTTCTCATTGAATTGACGCCAAAAGGCGTAGCCTTTTCTTTTCTTTTCTAGTCCATCAGAAGCATGAGGTATCGCATGCGCCTGCAGGATGAAGATGCATCTGAAGCACCGCCATCAAAATCAGATCCTGTAACAGCCCTCATCAAGGCAGGGGTCCGGCCACAGCTGGCCGCCACTATCTGCACCCCCCCTGCAGACCCCCTCCTGGACCCCAGTGACCCTCAGGATGCCCAGGACCTGCAGCTTTTCCTGCTGGCATGGGCATTGCTCCTGGCACACATCTTGGGGATGCCGGCTGGGGATGCTGGCAAGGTTTTCCTATCCCAGGCTCTGAGAAACGAATATGAGTGAGCTATTGACTGCTCCATGTTGATGTTAGAACCTTTGGTACAGCCTTAGACTATGCAAGCTTCGCTGCAGGCTTGTGAGAGTGATCACAGCAATGTGCCGTTACTTTCCTCCAATGCTATCCTATAAGCAAGGGAATGTCAGCTTGGACAGAAGTCTCAGCATAGGTCACTCAATGTACACATGTGCACATATGATGCTATCTTCGCTGAAAAGAAAGGACTACACCTTTCGGCGTCATTTTAATGAGGAGCCAAGTATCATACCAGGCAGCCCAGCTATCTTTGCTGCCAATGTCTAAATCCCTCCCTTGCATGTAGCATTATGCCTGATCTGCTGCATTTGTCCTGCCTACAGAGTTGTGCCCAATCTGCTGCATTTCCCCTATACAGGATTGTGCCTGATCTGCTGCATTGTTCCTGTCTACACAGTTGTGCCCGATTTGCTGCATATCCCCTATACAGGATTGTGCCTGACCTGCTGCATTTCTCCTGTCTACAAAGTTGTGCCTGATCTGCTGTATTCCCACTGTATACACGATTATGCCTGATCTGCTGTGTTTCCACAATATACAGGATTATGCCTGATCTGCTATACTTCCACTGTATACAGGATTATGCCTGACCTGCTGCATTTCTCCTGTCTACAGGGTTGTGCCCGATCTGCTGAGAATCATACTCCCATTGCTCCCCCTAGAGAAGGCCGCAGCAGCAAAGAAGGACAGAAGCGCTGCCGGCTCTCAGGCAAGCCGTGCGGGCTCTGCAGCCAAACAGCAGCCTCAGCAGTGGGACATTGCAACCACGCTCAGGCAGCTAGGTTGAACACAAACCCTTGCACTTTCTGAAAATGCACCACCTTGAGCTAGTCAGCTGCAGCTCATGCTGGTGCACTGTCAATCAGTCGAGCAGATCTGCCTGACTGCTGCCTTGACAGCTTGGCGCCCTTTTCGCTATGACAAACAGATGCAAAGCCAACTTTCAGGTCATTGCAACAGTCTGCCTTTGCTGTCCAATTGCAATTTTCAGCACGTTCTTTACAATGCTGTCACAAGCTCAAAAGCACAGCATGCATGTATCATCTCTGCTGCTTTATCTTTCTTAGACACGTAGCATGACCCAGACCATCACCAGCGCCTACAATTTGTTCACAGTTTGATGCAAGACGGCACAGCAAGCACTGTCCAATTGGCTGCAGGTGTGTCTGATGCTGGTGAGAGTATAGGCAAGCTGGGTGAGGCGGTGTACAGGGGTGTGCTGCATGCTCTGCCTGCCAGCGCTCGTGCCTGGTTTGGTGACCTCAGAGACCGTGGCCTGTCTGCTGCAGTAGAGGTGATGCCACTTTGCCACACACACAGCTGTTAGGAGCATTCTGTCTGATGAAGTCAAGGTGTATCTTGTTGGATGCATGCTGAAGCCCATATGTTGTGTGTGCATAACAGCAGGGAGGCTGTGTTGCATTGACATGCTCCTTGCTGTTGCACAAGCTGCAGGATTGTCCCTGTCTGCTTGACACAGTACATGCTGTTTGTTGGCCATCACAACTAGGAACTCGTTTAATGTGAAACCTGTGTGTAGTGATCGAGAAGCAGACTGAGATGTGTGGAACCCTGAGAGTGTAATCTGAGATGTATGCAATCCTGAGAATGACAGGTTTGTCTGCCCAATGCAGGCTTTCACAGCAGAGCAGGAGAGCCCACTGCTGCTGCAGCATGAGTTCCACCTGGTGCAAACAGCACCTGCAGCGCCAGACATGGACAACTTCAGCCTGAAGGCCAACAGCATCACCCGAGAGGTCATAGCTGTGATGGAGATTGAGGATGGGGCTGTGCTGGAAATGGTCATCAAGCTGCCCACCAGCAGTCCTCTGAGAAGGGCTGAAGTCGCCTGCAGAAGAAGGGTGAGCCCTCTTGCTTTGACTTCTGCAACTTATCTGAAGCTGAGGGTGCTGTTGGGAGGTCAAAACTTTGTTGTGTGATGTGAATGGCTTGTGGCATGCCACTGTCAGCGTGAGCTGGTTGTCACATCACAAGTGATGTTGTCCAACTTGATTTCTCTGACAGGAATTTCAAGTCAGTTGCTTCCATCATCATCGTAATTGGACGCATGCAGCCTGATCACTAATGTTGTGTTGATGGCTCAGCATAGATCAGCTTAGGAGTGAGACAGTTGGCTTAAACCATCTTGCATGATACATGTTGTTTACAGTATGTCAGCAGGGTAGGCCTTGGTGCTGAGTCAGACAACACGCCGCTGCTTGCAGGTTGGTGTGACAGAAGGCAAGCTGCGCAAGTGGCTGCTGTCAGTCACTGCCTTTCTGGCAAATCAGAATGGCAGTATTGCTGAGGCCATTGCTCTGTGGCAACGCAACGTCCAGAAAGAGTTTGAGGGTGTTGAAGAATGCCTCATCTGCTACAGTATTGTCTCAGCAAGTGATGGCAAGCTACCAAAGATGCATTGCCGCACATGCAGCAAGCGATTTCATGGCTCGTGTCTTTACAAGTGGTTCCAGTCTAGCGGCAAATCAAACTGCCCACGTTGCCAATCTCCTTGGTAGTGCATTGGTGACTTTATGAAACATCTGTAAGCAACGCATGCGGCAAGCTGTGGGGTGGGCCAAGAATGGCATATCAAAACAACAATTGGCAGTAAGTCTTGGACAGTCCAAGCCGTGAATCTTGTCAATACAGAAGTACTCTAGCATCAACACCAAGTCAGCTGCTGCAGCAGATCATTGGCTTGCTGCTGACCGTGCAGCCGGGACAGTGCTACATTCGTGCGCCTGGTCCGGGGCAGTCTCTCCCCCCGCCGCCGCTCACAGCGCGCTGCCGAGGTGCACCTGTTTCAGGTGGGTCCTGGGAGCCGTTTATATATTGACGACATCTTGGCGGACACGCGTGTCCTACATCCGGCATGCTGTGACCATGTAAAGCCGCACAGCCGGACACAACATTTATTTGAGCCACGTATACCTGCCAATGTACTCAAGTTGACCACCGTGTGCACTGCAGCTCATTCCGGCTGGCAGGTTAACACCGGTGGTACCACAAGCATGGCTGGCACCCTGCATTCAACAGAGACTGCTTTCGACAATGTCTCTGTCCCAGAGAAGTTCAGCCCACGAGCCGATTACATGGATGGCCTGCCGGCTGCTTTTGCAGACATGTCAGACGCCATCCTTTTGGTGGATGATGCCAAGCTTCCTGTGCACAAAGCAATTTTGGCTGCAAATTCTGCAGTGTTTGCTGAACTTTTCATGACAGCAACAGCACAACAGTCGCTTTCCCTGCTGGAGATACCTTTGCCTGGAGACAGGATGTGGGACGTCTACACTGCCTTGAAGTATCTGTACAGAGGATGTACTCCCTGTGCAAGCAGCTCTCCTGAGATCAAGTCTACGGATGATGCAAAGGCTCTTGTCTTGTTTGCTCACAAGTACGGAATCAACACTTTGATGAATGCTTGTGAGCATTACCTGGTAGAGCTTGCTCAAGGCGACATGTCAGATGATGGTCCAGAAGATTTGTGCCTGTTCACAAGCTGTGACGCATTTGCATCGTGGACAGAGCTGGCAGAGATGTGCAACATGGACACACTTCTGGCTCACTGCGAGCTTTCAATGATCAAGGACGAGGACATGGACCTCTGGTGTAATCCAGCTATGACATCTGGCAAGATCAGCCGAGGCTCCTTGGTCAGGATGTTGCGTGCATCACAGCTGTTCATCCACAGATCAAAGGAGAAACATGTCAATTATAACAACAGCCACAGGGCGTGTAAAATGGGGGCAGAGCAAGGACTGTCGCACAGACAGTATCTGAGCATTATCTGCTGCTCGAGCAGAGCTCTGACTTTAGATTATCATGTGGACATTGCAACCCTGATGCAGTGGAAGAGGGAGATGCTCTGAAGAGAGACAGCCAAAGTCCGTCCCCACTTTGTAGATCAATCAACTTATGCACTTTCATCAGAACTTTGGAAGCCTTGAACTTCCCTGCATCAGGCTTTGTATGGCAGCAGTATGGTAGCTAGCTGACTTGCCTTGAGATTTATGACAGGACGTCTGTCGGGTCTGTGTTTTCCAAACACATTATTGTCGCTTGCAAGTCACCTGAAAGATGAGCACATGGTGACTTGAGAATGAAGGCAGTGTCCATCAACATATAGTAGGTAATTGAAGTGGGTCTAGCATCCGTACCAAGTCAGAGACAAACACAATATTGCCAGGAAAGTGTGGTTCATTTGGTGTTTAGCACCATCTTTGTTTGGCGTGAAACTGTGGAGTGTCTATGTTGTAGTCAGGCTTGCAATGCACACAGACCGACCGTCATTGCTGGGTCTGCAGAAGTGTGGCAGTTCTCCACCCGGTTGAGTTGGAAACATCCAGCAGCACCTGAGCTTAAGCACTGCATAAGCGGAAACATAGCTTGTGTCTTCGCCTTTCACTTGCTACATGGCCATGTACATGGCCTTCTTGCACAGTGTGCCAGAGTCTCTTTGTCATTGAGCTTAGGTACAGCTGATGCAAACTTGCCTGAATTGCTATATGCCAGTAACTTGTTGCATCTTCTTTTGGACCAGCTGTGCTGGCACCGACTTCATTCAGGTTCACACAATTGCTGAAGACATGTCTAAACACACATTCAAGCTGGAAGATCAATTACAGTTACAATATAGTTGCAGCATGATACAGTGTACTTGCATTGCCCTTGATCGAGTTGTACTCTGCTAGGTCAGCATAGCAGTTCACAGCTGCACACTTGGCCAGACTTTTTTTAGAGCACAGTAAAGCAGTAAGACCAACTTGCAGCAGTTTGCTACCCTCGTTGCACGCTTGGGCACGACATGCAAAACTAGCATTAACGTTGGGATCACGACCATTGGAGTGTGACGGCCTTGTTCACACAGCCACGCAGAAATGAATATGGCCAATCACATCAAGGCAGGTGCAACCAGCAACGAGCTGCAGAGTTTTGCTTCTACACGCGAGGCAATGTGCATGACTGATGGTCACACAAGTCAGCACCAGCTGATGTAGGCATTTGCAGTGTATGTACTACATTAGTAACGTATGTCCATCAAGGCAGCACAGTGGATGACAAAGGCAGCGCTGCATCCCACCAAACAGCCTTTTCTGCAACTACTACTTATGTTGTCACATCTCAATCACATCTCTATGATGCAGGCACTTTGCCAAGCTCAGCAAATCAGTGTATCCTTGGGAAAGTGTATTTGAGATCCAAACTATTGAAGAATCACAACACAAGATTGGACAGTACTGTCAATTTCTCTGCAACTAGCAATTGTTAATCCCTTAACCTCCTGCCTGTGCCAGGGAAGCTCTCACTGTGTTGGACCAGCGGAGGTGCAGGCGTATTTGCAAAGTCTTTTATACTCACAGAAGCTATCCGATGACCAGTGAGCAAAAAAGCAACTAAAGCACTCAACACAAAGCAGACATAAAGTACAGATATAGAGCTACCAGAATTGCTTTGATACTGTGTTGTCTGCATCTGAACAGCGCAACTTGCGTATTGCGAGTTTGGCGGCAATGTCCCATCAATGCAATTTGCATCAGCATGGGCCGCCGCAACGCCTTGTATGTCATACACAGCCTGCTGACAGAAACTTTCCGCCTTGTCTGCTCACTCCTGAGCTGTTGAGCACACAGCTGATCATGATGCCGAGGACACAATTCACAATCAGTGAACATCACTGCAGAGCAAAGTAAGTTTGCTCATCCACAAGTGACTGCCAGAATGAACAGCGGGTGGCATGCTGACATTGATAGAGCAGTCAGCAAATAAAAGCAAAGAGGGTCGGAAGCAGCAGTGCCTGGCTGCATGGGGCAAGGGCCCAGATGGAAACCTTTTTCTGAGAGCTGAGTGCCCATGGAGCTGCCTATAACAGCATTGAGATTGACATCACTGCGGAGCACACTCAGTTGGCTCAGCCAGGAGTGACTGCCAGATCTGATTTGAATGACTTGCTGATTGCATGATGACAATGACAGAGTTGGCTGCATGGGGCCAGGGCCTATCTGTGGGGCTGAATGCCCAGAGAGCTGCCTGCACAATGTACAAACAGTGAATATCGCTGCAGAGCACACCAAGTTAGCTCAGCCGCAAGTAACTGCCAGAAGTGAGAGAATACTCATGCAAAATGCCATGGCTTAGGACTATCTGTTTGAACACTATAGCCTGATGCATCACACTGCACCCCTGTGACAACATACACATGTAGTAATTGCAGCAACATACAGGTTGCCAGATTTATAACTTGACGGCCTCCGATGTGACCCCCGGGGGATACCAGGACTGGAGCTTATACCTTGGCAGCTTTGTGTTGGTGATCTCCAGGTCCAAGGCTATCAGTGATACACAATGGCATGCGCGTGCCTGATGCGCTCTTGTGTGCCGTGAAAGCCGTCATACAAACTCGGCAGTCAAGTCTGCCCCCTCGAACGCACGCGTCGTGGCCTCCGCGCAGCGCTCCTGGGATGTACACGCAGTCCTGAACACATATTGTAGTCGCAAATTTCATTTCCCCTCGTACATACTCCATACACGTGTGCACACACCGGGTATACCTCGCGGTCAAGCTCAAGCCGCGTCTGAGAACGTTGCAGTCTACCCGCACCCAGTTACCACTTTGACCCTGCAGCTATGCCCACCACAGACTCAACTACTGATGAGCCAGTATCACGCCCAGAGTACATGCAGGGTGTCTCTGACGTCTACAAGGAGATGGCAGACACAATCCTGGTTGTGGAGGGTGTTGAGCTACCAGTGCACCGCGATTTGCTAGCAGCTAATTCAGATGTCTTTGCAAGCCTGCTCATTTCAAGTCTGCCTGATAAATCCAACAGGGCGAGGCTGAGGATCCCGCTTGTTGATGACACTTTGTCTGAGATTTTGACAGTGTTGGGATACCTCTACAGACATCGCAAATTCATCATAGGCCAGGGGCCTGTGCAACCAAACTCTCCTGATGATGTTAGAGCATTGGTCAAATTTGCCCACAAGTACAACATGGAGGAACTTGTTAAAGGATGTGAGGCATATTTGATAGACGAGGTGCAGAAGACTTCCCACCAAGAGTATGTTCTGTTCAAACGAAATGAACTGGTCGTAGCCTGGACTGAACTGGCTGAACAGTGTGGCTTGAAAAGGTTCCTTGCCTACTGTGAGCGGTTCATGATACAGGATCATGATGAGTCCTTTTGGCATGATCCTGCTGTGAAAGCAGACAGGCTGAGTCATGACTGCTTGTTAAGGGTTTTACACGGACAACAAGCGCACAGGCAAAAGGCATGGGCTTACATCCGAACTCTGCCTCTTACAAGAAAAGGTAGCAAAGACTTTGATGTTGACATAAAGACTTTAATGGAATGGCAGGCTTTAGAAGACATTTCCTCGCGCATGGCGCTTTTGCCACCATGTCGATGGGTGTGCATGTATTCTACAGTGGCAAAGCACATTTGTTCTGAGCACAGCTGACATTTGAATTTGATTTACAGCTTTAAGAATGTGTTCGAAGCATTAATTCGTCTATCACACAGTTACTGGCAGCAAGTTACTGCCGTTAGGGTGCCAGCTGGAACTGTATGTTATGCCTGTACTGCGTGCATGTACATTATCCTGTTCCTGTTGCAGAAAGGCAGCAGATTGTTTTGCCAGGTGTGCTACGTATAAAGCGTTGCAATGTACATGCGCGCATGTGCGCTATTAGCTGTCGGTGCTGCCATATCACTGATGCTGCACAGTCATGGTTGATCAGTTGGAGACCAATCTCCAATACAGTGTGTGTAGAGTATACCCTGCAATCATCAACGGTATGGCCTTGCTCTCTAACAGCCAGCAAATACATCTGCCAAATCAACCCTCATGCTAAAGCTAAAAAGAATGCCAAACTGACTGCGTCAGACAGCCACCAATGAAAGATTGCTGCCGCAAAAGTTTTGCAAGATTGCTGAGTGTTATTACCTCTCACTTACATCCAAAATTGGAAGGTAGCATCAGTTTCTCAACAAATCGCAAGCATTACTCCCTCAACCTTCTGCTTTTGCCCGGGAAGCTGTCACTGTGTCGTGTGTGCGGTGGTGCAGGCTGTCTCATCATCACAGAAGCTATCCGACGACCAATGAGCAACAAAGCGACTAAAGCACTCAACACAAAGCAGACATAAAGTACAGATGTAGAGCTACCAGACTTGCTTTGATACTGTGTCCTCTGTGCCCGAACAGCGCAGCTTGCGTATTGTGATGTTGGCGGCAATGTCCCATCAAAGCAATCAGCATCAGCATCGGCTGGCACAACGCCTTGTATGTCATACCCAGATTGCTGACAGAAAGTTTCCGCATTGTCTGCTAACTCTCGAGCTGTTGTGCACACAGCTGATGCTTGCCGTGTGCCACATGGAACCAGATGCTGTGAGAATGTGCTGTATGAGAAGTAGTCATGTTGACATCTGCTGTACCACTTTTGGCATGTGCTGGCGCAAATTCGCTGCTTTTGCCCTGTTCCAACTTCTGGGTCGCAAATTCTGCAGGCCAACTGCGCTGTTGTGGCTTGGCAGCTGCTTGATAAAGGCTCGGTGTCGTGCGTCTGCAGACTCCGTTCAAGAGCTACCACATGGCTGGCATTGCAACACGAGCATTGCTGATATTGCTCGCAGAAAGGGAAAGTAATTTCTGAGTATGAAGGTGGTGGGAACGGCTTGTCCAGCTTGAGCAGTCCCTGGAGGTACATCCATCACCATTGCCTGATCGGGCCTCGAGGCCTCAATAATCAGAACATTGGACGCTTACCTGTGGCTTGCATTGCGGGCTGCTACTGTCAAGAGCCAAACACGTCTGAATCAGCAACAGCACCATCGCAGGGAATAAGAACGTGTGTGTTGTTTCTTCTGCCACAGCACGATCACAAAACGAACAGAATAAAGGGTGACAGCCCGGCATTATAGGTGAGTGACTCTTTCACTGTAGTAGAGGTTTGAATCACAAGTGTTGGTGCGCAAGATCATCTCGAATGCGCGCTTTGAGTTTTGGCATGCCAACAGCAGGCTGCCAGCCCGTTTCCCCTAATTGTGGTAAATCAGGGAGCTGCAGCAATAAAGTTGATGTGTGGAACCGCAATAGCTTCTGCAAACTGTAGCACAACCCTACCAATAACCCTAGCACATACGTGCTGTGCCTGCTGCCGAGCTGAGCATACCAGTGCAAACATTGTGCATGCAGACAACCTCGAGCAGCTCATTTTAAGGCAGAATGGATGTGTCTGAGCCCACACCTCGCGTCAACTTTGAGCTCATGCAGAGGCACCTGCATAAAAAAGTTCTGCTTGTGGGGCAGATCGAAGGCATCGAGAACAACGTAGCTCGCCTGCGGGCTGCCGATGGTGGCACCGTCCAGGTCATGACAAAGCCAGGGGGGGTGTTCAACACTCAGTTTGTGCAGTTTGAAGGCATTGTCGAGTCTCCCACTCAACTGCATGAGCTGGATCACAGCAGTTTTGGCGACAGTCTGGGTAAGCTCAAAAAGCTGGCGAATCATGTTTGATGAAAACTTAGGTTTGCGGCTGAATCCTTCTGAATCCTGGCAGTCTATGTCACCTGCAGACATGGGTGTGTACAACGAGCTTTGCAAAATCGCCAACCAAGACTTTCCCCAGCTCTTCTATTGAGAGAGCTTGCACTAGGGGAGCTTGCAGTTCCCAACGAATGACTCAGCACTAGGGGAGCTTGCAGTTCCCAACGAATGACTCGGCACTAGGGGAGCTTGCAGTTCCCGACGAATGACTCAGGAACTTTCGTCTTGAGCATTTTAGTGATCACACAAAGGAGAAAGCGACCATTGTGTACCCCAGCCAATGAGCTGGGTAAGCCAAGCAGGCACATTCAATTGGCAACCAAGGAGTGTTGTTTGTTCAGTGTATACTAGCATTTGCTAAGATCTTTATACTTTGCAATGGATGCATTTGATCAGGCTTTTGTAGACACTGCTTTTGAATCAGCATTTGTTGCATCAGGCTTGGTTGGCTTTGTCAGGTTGTCTACATCTTTCAATCTGTCTGGCTGGACAGTCGCCTGACCAACATACCCCTCTTTGTACCCTTCTACAAACTCTTGTATGGCATCTCTGTAGCTTCTAGCTCTCGTCTCATATATGTGATGCAGAAGTGGCCTGAGCCCTTGACCCTTTTGCATTGCAGCATTTGCAGTATGGGCTGCAGCATGACATACAGAGACGCTATCAGCACACAGATTTTGTTTGTCAGCAACAAGGGTTTAAGCTGCTGTGCATAGTCTGAGCCTTCAAGGAAGACGATGAGGTGCATGACAGACAAAACATATATAAACAGCATGTTAATAGTCAAGACATGTGCAACAGCATTGGTCGAGTGTGATGATGAGCCTCAGAAAGGGTGGTCTGCTATTTGTTGGCAACAGAAAAATCTCAATTTAGCACGCATTCCTCACAACAAAGCTAAATGGCAGAAGTGCAAAATGTTGCAATGCTTCACGCAGACATGCATGGCTCACATAGCTCATCCTTGAGGGAAGTTTCACTTGCAGCTTTGGTCATGCGTCTCAGCTCTTCTTCATCTTCGGCACTGGCACGCCATGAATCAACATATCGCCTGTTGGCCCCTTGAATGGCCTGTATAGTACATGACCAGAGGTGGGTTTCATATGAAAACATCTGACATGCAGATGGCTTCTGTTCAACGCATTTGCTCAGGAGTTGATGGACTTTGACTGTAAGAGTAGATGGAATGCAAATAGCAGGTCACACCTTCAAGATTTCGCCCCAAGTAAGCTTGCGAGGAGGAACATAGTCTGGAGGATTCGGCAGAGAGGTAGGATTGACTATCTCCCGGAAATCATATTTGATGTAGGTCTTGACTCGGTGCCACAGTTTACTCATGAATCATACGTGCGCAAGGGCACAAAGACGTCTCAGCCGGGCCGGCATTTGTCTGGCAGCGACCCGTGAAGAACAAGGTCGTAATGTGACTGTGGTGATCACAGCTCTACTGCTGCTTTCGCGGCACTTAGGGCGAGGTCATTCAATGCAGCTCTCTGTCTTTCACAAGCAATGTTATCAGGGACGCAGCTGCTGCTATACATGCGCTCATAGCAGCAACTGCTGGCAAGAGACGTTTCGGCTTCCAAACCACATGGGATGCCATCAGAGAATGTTGTAGAGCTGCAGCCGTATGCTAATGTGTTGGACAGCCCGAAGGACATGTTGTACAGCAGCAACAGCATGTGTACACCTAGTTGACAGCAGTTCTCTTTTGAATCAGCATCTTCATTGACTTCACAAGACTTCAGCTCCAGGTCAGCTCCAGCCACAGAAGTGTTTCAGACATTTGGCCATGCGTACAGCCCAATGATGTGGTTTGCTTCCAAAGAGCATCTGACAAATAAAACAGCTACCACCGCACCTTTTACCACACACAACGTCAAAGACAGACAGGTGGCCTCCTTTAAAGCCACCACAGGCAACACTTCTGACCTCTTGAAACTAAAAATATCACCCAGCAGACATGACTGGCAATTGAAAAGTTCAATGCATCTGTTCAAATAAATTCATTCATGACAACTCAGTAGACGGACAGCAAGACAGGACCAGAGCAGCCTGCAATGCTTATACACGCAGATTCATCTTGTGCTTGACTCAACATGATGCACTAGGCCTGCTCCCAAAGCCTTGATGTCCGTCAACACAGCAGAGACAGACAGAGTGCAACCTTGAACATGTGGAGCAGGTCTATGTTCCTCAGCCTCTGCACGTTCCAGCATGTGTGCTTTCTTGACATCAAAGGGGGCTACTTCCTGTGCTTTGGCGCTCCATTTGATCCCAATGACATACCCACCAATGCCGTCCACACAAAAGCTTGCATACCCTTGAAACCGCTCCTGTAGTTGGTGCAGGAAAAGGCTGACCGGATCAAAGCCAACCAGCAGCTCCTTCCGCAGCTTCCCAGGACCCTTCTTCTGCACCAGATCTGTGACAAGCAGCAACAGGGTTCAGCAGTGGATATATCATGGCAACACCGGTTGCCAGAGACGTGTTTACGCTGTGGATTGTGATGAGAAAGCCAGATCGGAGTGCATCAATGACACAATCATGCAGCACCCCAGACCAAACTCCACCATCTACAGGAACACTTGCAAGGGTGTTCAACATTTTTGTATGGACAGCATTGGTGGGCATATGATTGGAATCAAATGGAGCGCCTGCTGAGGGCAGACAGTCAAAACCGGTGATGTACATGTATCAGCCTCAAGAGTTGGCTCCTTGTAAGCCAGTATGATTCTTGGACGTCGCTGATGTTACTAACAAACTTGCCTCGGGGTATGGAATGCAACCTCGCCCGGGCCTTCTTGCTGCTCAACAGTCCATCATCTTCTTCATCCTCTGTGCTGGTCCAGGCAACAGAGCCCAGAATAGCCCTATCAGGATGGGGCAGGGCTTCCTCACGCAGGGCAATGAGTGCATCAAAGTCACTGAGAGGGGTTCTAAACACTGTGCTTGGGGGCACAGCTACCTCAGGACTCTCCAGTTGCTCCTATGAGCAGCAAAAATCAAGCTGAAGCCCCATAAGACAGATTTCAAATGTCTGGTCTG
>JAABUK010003408.1_pt1 | contig 26905 bp, 32 predicted proteins | sample 5559141 | NCBI WGS metagenome assembly JAABUK01 (sample SAMN10711869, study PRJNA513367) | rock metagenome | isolation source: Antarctica rocks | place: Antarctica: Victoria Land, Pudding Butte nord | collected 2016-01-03
CCAGCACAACTCACAAGTACAGCCTGTGCTTTCACCTCTGTTTCGCTGTGACAGTAGCTTTGGCTTTGACAACCCCTAGTTAGCGCTGTGATTGCTGTGCGCGGCGGTCAACCCCCACACGCATTGTGGTATCGATCGTTGGCCTGTCCTGAGTCGCAGCATCGAAAAGCTCGGCAGCTGTGTGCTCTACGATAGTCTTAAACAGACCTGCTTCAGAGTCTGGACACCATTTTTGACGAGAGCTGTAGTATGGCACCGAAAGGTTGGCCACAGCCTCACGTGACTATTTGTCACGTATTTCCCCAGACACCCTCACTTCCAGTTCTTGAAATGGTACTAGCGCTGCGAGATGCAGCATAGTAAGGCGTGTGGAATATTTCAAGCGTGCCAGACATGTATGTTGCTTCTACATAGCCGCCGTCTCATGGCAATGAGCGTCTCCTGGATCGCCCTAGCACCTGGCCGTGGATTGCCCTCGCTGCTATGACTCCTACAGCCCGCAGCAACACCGCAGGAACCAGAAAGCAGGTTCACGTTGGCGCTTTTAGCTGACGTTAGCAGACTAGCAGCGTCAAGGTGGGCATCAGCGTCAGTGCTTGTCTCTTCAGTGCCACACTTGCTTGCATGCACCATGTGCGGGCTAGTCCCTGTGCTGCTGCGCAAGCGGCGTGCAGGCTGAATTTGCATTCTACCTGCATCTCTTAAACGTCTGCAGCTAGCTGTCTGTCATTACAAGCGAAATTTTGCCATCTTTGTGTAGCCACGTCTACGTTGTCGCGTATGTGCTAGCTGTTTGCTCGAAAGACAATTACAAGTGTGACTTATAGCCTGCACTTGCTGGTTTGTTTGACAATGTGTCGGTTTAAAGTGCTGTTTGCGCCTCTGCGTATGGCTTGATTGCGGGTCAGCTCGAGCAGCTGCAGTGACTGATCTGTCTGAGGGCTGTCTAGCGTTGCACCCTGACGCAATTGCTCATTGTATGCTTTGTGCACCCGTGTAAAACCTGTGAAGTGTACTAGTTTGACGATCTGGCTTTCGTTGTGCAGGCTTGGTGGCTACTCACTGTGTCCAACGGTACCATTGGCAGCTGCGCCAACTCTATTCTAAGCTTATGCAGCAGGCCATCCACTTAGCATTCGCCTGCCAAACTGCTGTCCACAATAGTGGTCCGGAGTCAGTTGCAGGTCCAGAGTCACCTCGCCTGTTTTCTGCGCCAAGCCTGCCGGAAACTCCTCCAGCACAGATGTTGCGAACAGCGACCAGTGCGCCTCCTGTGAGGCGTACAAGAAGCATGAACTCACCGCCCACAGCGTCTCATCCCGTGCTTGCCTCAGCCTTTGCTGTCGCGGGAACAGGTGCATCGGACATCAGTCAGGCACCAGCTCGGCTTCCTACACAGCGTCAGCTTCAGCTCGGGCCAATGTTTGCGTTCCCGCTGTTGCTAGGCCTTCAAGAGCCTGTACCTTTTCCATCCTCTGCTAGTAAGACTGAGCCAGCTTCCCTGTGGGAAAAGGTCAACAGCCTGCCTGGTCCCAAGGATGTTCTCAGATCAATTATTGCTGAGCGACACAACAGCTTGTCCCTTCAGGACAGCAACATGCTGTCAGACATGCTCAGACGATCAGCACCGCTGCACATAGATACTGAAGGACCTGTTGCGGCAACATCTGCAGGCTCTGCAAACAGGTACTGGTTCATGCTTTGCTCACACGCCTTTCAGTGTCTACAGTGTTTCACAAGGCCAGACCACATACCAAAATGTTGCCAGGTATGGACAGGGATTCAGCTGCTGAATGCCCCTTGCTCACCACCATACATCACAGTTGGAGTGTCCATGCTGGCTGCTTTATGAATTGTCCTTGACAGCCTAGCTTTGCATACTTGTCTGTGCACACACTGTGGAATCATGGGAGAATTCTGCAGTGTGGCCACAGTGCCAATTACGGTGAAAGCTTGTTGAATACTGCTGTAGTGATAGGTGTGTTTGTATGTGTTTGTGTGCAGTCAAGCTGGTGTCTCTGATGACACTGCACGTCCCAGAAAGTCAGGTGCAAAAGCTGTGCCACCAAAGGGGGATATGACACCCCTGCATAAGCTGGAGGACTTGACCCATTCTGCAGCCTCCCCCGCCCCAAGCAGCTACTTGACATCCAGCAGGAGTGCATTTCACAAGAGCAGACTGCAGACTCACAAGCGTGTGCATGTCATGAACAATGTGGCATCGGCATCAAATGCCATTGGCCATAAAGGCGTGTTGCAACTGGGGCCATTCATGCCGAGTATGCTGTCGGCAAAACCAGTTGTCATGTAAGCTTCATTCAGCTGCTGTTTGTGCCTTTGGACTTGCACTTGTACTGCGGGCGCAATTCACCTGCCTGCTGCTGCTGCTGCATATCTGATGTGGACTGCTGCATGTGCTCAGCATGTTGAATGCAGACAGGGCAGTGCTCATTCACATCTGATACCATAAAGTATCTTGTGAGACTGCCAAAAAAATTTGTGTACTGATGAGCTGTCCCAATTTGAGCCCTTATGTGCAAACAGTGCATTGCTCAGACATGCTTCCTTTCTGCAGGAACACTGGAGATACAGGCCAAAAGGGCACTTCGCTTGCATTGCCTCTTTTGGGGCAGCTTGTCCCTGCCCTGCCCTGCAAGGGTGCAGACAGGGCTCTACCTGGTTATGCCCAGGGTCCATGTCGCAGCAGCTGGACTATGCCAGAGGGCCCGACAGGCCAGGGCACCTACACAGGGCCCTACACAGGGCCCCTTGCAGCTTGCCTGGAAACAGCAGATGGGCCCCTCCAGAGTAGCCCCAATGGCTGTTGCATCAGCGCTCACCAGCTTCAGCACGTGGCTGCAGCAAATAGGTTCCAGAAACAGGCGTCACATGACAGCTCAGTACAGAAGAGAGGTAGCATGTCTCCAGTTAGTAATTATGTGGAGTCTCACAGCACCGCCACAGGCTTCAGGGCTGCGCCCAGCAGCTGCAATAAGCAGCAGCATTTCAGATCAGCCACCAGTGGCAGCAGGGCTGCGTTACAGAACTCTACTGGTGTGTTTCAGACTCCTACTCAGGGCTGTCAGGAGACTGCAGCTGGGCCAATTTCCCCCCCGGCCCATGACCCTTACTCGAGGGCAGTTTCTAGCTGCCCCAAGGGCCATTCCAAGCTGCCATCCCCAGCAGGCCTGCTTAAGGGCAGCTGCGCCAATGACAACCCCCAGTCCCCTGCACAACGAGCGCAGTTGGAGAAGTCTAGGGCTACACCAAACAGCCTTGAGTGCCGCTTGGTGTTTCCACATGGTAGCAGGAGCCACAAACGTCCGAGGTTGGAGGACCGCCTCAGAGAGGTGAGCTGTGAGTCACACACGCAGCTGATTTGCATTTCATCTAGATGTATGACTAGTTTGCCTGAGCAGCTCGGTGTAACAATTGGCTTCTCATCAAATTGATGCCGAAAGGCGCAATTGTTTCTTTTCTTTTTGTTCTTTTCTTTTCCTCTCTTCTTTTCTGTTTTCTGCTGTTTTGGTCATTCTTTACTTTTGTACAACTAGTGTTGCATGCTGTTGTTGATGCGCTACATTGTTGATGCATATACCTGGCACGCGCCCACACAGGCCGATGATATGTGTGTGCCCCGTGTTTGTTGCTAGGGCAAAGGCATGTCATGAGGAGGCCACTCACTTTCATCATGTCCATGTTGACGACACATGCGTCCTGCGAATTGCTGACTCACCACCATCCCTCTTTATGCCCGCACCATTCACAGGCTCTCAACATGGTAGAGACCACTCACTGTAAATCTTGGCAGCTTGCTACCTTTCTTGAGCTGTAAATCGTTATTGGCCTCTTTGGGTTGCAGTCAACATTCACTTTCAGCAACCACAGAGCATGTGTACTCATCCAACAGCCGTTCCACTGCTGTGCCACTGCCACTCAATGGCACTGCTCAGCAATGCCATGGATGTGCAACAGCAAGACTGGCAGTATGTTGCACAATCAATGAATGGTGGAGGCGGGCTCACTGTATGGTGTGTGCTGCAGCGCAACTTGATGGTTGCAAAACACTTGGCGAAGGCACGGGCATCAGACAAACCTACAACCATACCCATGTTTGGTCCCGATAGGTGAAGTGGGAATGTGGGCTCTTGTTCAGGTGGCTGTTTCAATCCTCCTTATTCGTAACACTTTGTGGTAGATAGAACATCGTGAACTGCTCTCTGAATGCTATTTGACTTTGTTTATCTGGTTTTCTTCCTGCTGGTGTGTGCACTGCAATTTTTTAATTTCTAAATACTGCGATATCGCAAAAGCGTTTTGACAGACCTTCTGACGTAATCAGTCCTGCTCAAGTCATTTTCCCGACAGATTGTGAGAACTCTATTATTTACTGCTAAACACTGTATCACCACTACAGCTACTGATACTGTGATAAGATGGAGTGCATCAATGACACGTGTACTTACACTGAGTTCAGAAATTCATATGCTTTTGCTTTGAAGAGCATACCAATTCACGTTGGATGCAGCTGCTGCTCTCATGTCTTATGACCAGACTTTACGAAAAGCGCACCTGAACATAATACTTCCTGCTTGGGAATAGGTTGTCACTCGTTCATTGAGTCCCTGTTGTGTCACCAGGTCATCTATCACAGGCCAGAATCAAACTGGTTGATCTTGCTCGAACTCTTTCTGACTGAGTCTGTTGTAACAGGCTTAAGCTGTCTGCTTGCAGTGCATCCAGCTGCTCCTTCCAGCTTTGGTCAGTACAGATTCTGGTCCAGGCGGCTTGTACCTTTATTCACATCCTTGGCAATTGTTGCTCATGCTTCTGGCTGTTGATTCCGGAATCAACGGATCCGACGAAAGCTATTTCGCTACTGGCTTGCAAGCACCGCTATCATTGGCGCAGAACTTTCTTGTACCAAATTTTAGGAGCATTAAATGGAAATACGCCTGGATGTGTCTCTTTATGGGCAACAGAAGAAACTGCTAAAAGTTACCAGTCATCTGGTTGGCAAATGCATGATCTGAATATGCCTCATGCATCTGATTGTACAGTTGAAAGCAGTCCTGCTTTCAACCTCTTCTTTTTGTGAACGCTTCTGAGAGGTGTGCGGCAGATGGGGACTCCTCCTAGTTGTCTTTTGATGCAAGATCTGTTAACGCAGCATGTCAAGCCTACTGTAAAGTACATGTAAGGTCTCACGCACTGATTTCTCTGAGTGGACTTTGGTGTGGAACGGTATAGATTTTGTTTTTCAAATGGTCTGCAAGCTCAGCCTTCTTTGTGTACTACAATAATCAGGTGCACCATTCATGAACTGGTAGTTAGTAACGCATGGATAGCATACCTTAGCTGCCAGCCTGTCAATTTGTACAGTTGTGTCTTGCACATCGCGTTCAAGACATGTTTAGGAAAGCTGTCATCAGTGGTTGAACAGCATGCTCACAACATTACACATGGTTACGTAAGCCTGCCAACTGCACACTGCATGTCGTCATTGATCTGTGCCTGCTTGCTTTCAATTTTGATGTGCTTTTGATTTTTGGCTGCCCATTGCAGGAATCTAGTTGTGCAAATCACTTTGTTGTGTGAAACTTTGTTGTGAACAATGTGTGTTGTAGCTTATTCCAGAAACATTCTAAATTGCGCATCACGTCACTAGCTAAGCTTATTATAGTGCTCAATTTGCCTGCCTTGTCCAAGTTTTGATTCACATTCGCATGCTCGCCGTGTGATGTCATCGATGTGTGCTCTTGAATGTAACAGCAATGTCTCCTTTGTGCTGGGAACAACTGCGACTGTTGTCTAAAGCCTCAATGTGGCTCCTTGAGCACTCCGCACAAGTACATGATTTTGGGTGTGACACAGATATACCTGCAATCCTGTCTGAAGAATCTTCTGTTATGCCTGCCTGCATATCTATCTGCAATTCTCACTGTTGTCGGATTCATGACTAAGCAGAAGCTGACTGTTGCACAATGCTGGTGCAGCCCAACAACTGAGACTAGCTACAGGTTGCGAAGCCTGAAAATGTTTGTGCAAAGACATGCAGTCATAGGAGCAAGCATTGTTGCATGCAAGGATGCAGCTTACTCTCAAACAACTAGAAGCTACTGGCAATTAAATCCAACGCTTCCTTGAATCTCACAATGCAGCTTCGTTCAACACTTTTCGAAAAGTGTTGAATGCAAGGTAGCTAGCTGGTGAAGCCCAAGGTAGCCATGTGATGCACTACAAACAAGCTGTGGGTATGGGTGCAGTGCAAGAGTTAGCATGATCATGACTGACCCTCGTTGAGGCACAAGCAAGCAAGCACAAATTGACCATGGCCTGATGTCTACTGCACCAGGAGTTTGCACATACATCTCAAAATAGAACACAACAGGGTCAGATGCCCTAGCAATGAGTGTCAGTCTCACCAGGAGACATCAATCTATGTTTGACAGTGACTATGCCTACCTGCCCAGCTTGTGCAGAGTTGTGCACATTCAACATGAAGTGTTGATGGACGGTTGCAAGCAGGAGTGGTTGTTGGCGGTGGGGCTGCACAAATGTCGCACCATATCACTAGCCCATCAGTGTGGTAGTATGAGCTGAACTCTCAGACTGTACTGGGGCAATTGCAAGCTTGCAAGCTAGTTCATAACACTTCACACAAGTTTCAGCTGCATTATTGGTTGCTTCCTGATATGCGTGCTTCATATCCCCTCAGTCCCTGCTTAGTCCCTGCACACAGCAGATGTCATTTTATATTTTATCAACCTGTAACAGCAGGAGCAACACAGTCCAAAATGACTGGGGGTGTCACACACGCTGCTTGTCTTGGGAGAAGCTGCAGCGTAAATGTGAAATATGCAACATAGGTTGAATTGATCTGAAACAGGTGCTACACTTTAATCAAAGCCATGAGAAGCTGCAGCGTCATGGTGTGATCAGGCAATAGCTGATCAGCACGCAGCTCAAGTCAGCAGTTACCAGTATTTGATGGCCCCATCCCAGCCACAAGTTGCGACCTTGCTGGACTCCAAGGGGTGCCATTCGCAGTCTATGCAGACACCGTCGTGAGCCTTGATGGTGCGAGCCACTTTGGTGTTTTGCCACTCCCAGAACCAGCACTTACCCTCCCCGTCGCCGGACATAACGTACCGTCCGTCCAGCGAAAAGTTTGGTCGACAGGCATATCCCGCAACGACGTGTCCCTTGAACGTCTTACTTATGATTTTGCCGAAACTGGTCCTTTGTGCTGTAGGTATCGATCTTGTTGTCCAGGGAAGTCCCAACAAACCACTTCTGGTCTGGACTGAGAGTGACTGCTGGCATGCTGTGCATTCCTGGATCTGCCATGTACTTGATCTGTACAGGCACTCCCAAGTCCCATACTCTGATGGTCTTGTCGTCACTTGTGGTGACAAATCTCCTGCCCTCGTCAACAAAGGTGATGGTGTTGACTGCAGCAAGATGGTAATCATACTCCTGTATGATGTCCCCAGACTCCAGGTCCCACTGATAGACTTTTTTGTCTGAGCAGCCTGCCAGCATCATATTCTGCTGCTCTGGGTGGAACTTGGCTACATAGAACATCTTGTTTTCTCCAAAAGTCTTGATGACTTGACCAGTCTCTGTATCCCAAAGCTTGATGACTTTATCATAACTGGTACTGAGAAAGCGCTTGCCGTCATTGCTGAAGTTGATGTCTTTCACACCCTGCATAACAGCATGTATGAGAAAAACTGTATTCACTAAACAACTATGAGTTTACTTGCGTTAAATCTCTGACAACGCACGCGCACATGCACACACACACACATAAGTGCTGCATTTGTGGCAAGGGGAACGCGTGAGACAATGAGTGCAACAGCGTTCATCTGCAGCAGCACGTATGCAGCACTCATTTGGAACCTTGGCGGTCCTTTCTGCAACGTCTGTCTGCCCTGCCACCATGGACTGCACATGTGACAGCTTGACTGCAATCTGCAAGTGGTGCATGGCATCCACTCATGCTGCACAAATGAAGCAAGGACTGATACCTTTGTAAAGCCCATATACGTTCTCATGCATTTGCCACTGCCATTGACATCCCACATCTTGATCTTGCCATCCAGGCCAGCAGAAAGCAGCAAGTGTCCAGTCTTGGGGAAGAACCTGTGCCACCATGCACCCACCCATGATCACTAGTCCTTTCACAATAATGATAGTAGCAGTAGTAGTAGTAGTAGTAATAATAATAGTAGTAATAATAACAGCAATGATAATAATGATGATGACGAAAAGAACAAGAATAATAATGATATTGATGATAGTAACGATGCGTATCAGCTCATGATGAGCTAGGTACTTGCATGACAAGTCTTGTCTCTCCAGAGCAGCCTATCTAGTGCATCCCTTTTGCATCCCACTAGTCCTTTGAAAGGGTGCAATATACATAATGCCAACACTCCATCAAATTGCAACTCAAGCTTTCAACAAGCATAAATATCATGCAAAATCATGCAGCCTTGTGCAAACCCCTGCTCTCAGCTGCTAGGGTACCGACACCAGCAAAATTTGGTTTTTGCATTGCTAATTGCAGTAGGACCACACCCAGCAAGGTGCACACTCGACAGAGGCCAAACACATGGACATTCAAACCAGCCAAGCTGGCGAAACTGCTGGCAAATATCGCACGGACTGCCAGAAACCACAGCATGCCACTGTAAGCACATCTTCCACAAGTCAGAGGACAGTCTGGCTTGTCCACGCGCCGAGCCACTTGACCACCAACTGTTCCTCTACTATGCCAAAGCAACTACAAGCAGAAGCGGCCAGACCTGATGGCGTTGACGCCCTTGGTGTGCCCACTCCAGGTGTGAACCCATCTCTTGGGTAGGAAGCAGTGCTCATTCTCAGCCTTGAGGTCTTTGGGAGCTTCCAGCCAGCTGCGGCCAGCGTAGTCCTTCAGGCTCTTGCCATGGAACATGGACTTGTCTGTGGGCGTCTCTCCTGCCACCTCTGCAGCATCTGCCTTGTCCTTTGCCACCTGCACCACCGTCTCTTGCTGAACATCCAGTATACAGACCAGGTTGGCATCCAGTTACTGGATTCCAGTGTACAGACCATGTGGACATCCAGTATACAGACCATGTGGACGTCCAGTATACAGACCATGTGAACATTCAGTATACAGACCATGTGGACATCCAGTATACAGACCATGTGAACATCCAGGTTACAGACCATGTGGGACACTCAGTATGCAGACCATGTGGAAAGGCGCTGGTAGCTTCAGGGATGCTGCTATTACTTACCGTGAGACTAGATGCATGTGACGCATCTGATTGACCAGACGCTGCAGTTGCGATGACAAATGCTTGCTAAGCTGCACTATGCATGGCTGCGATCAACAACAAGAGACAAAGGCTTGCTGATATCTTCACACAGCAATGTCAGGACTCTACAGCACTTGGCCATGTGCTTGCTGAGAAGGAATGAGCAGACTTTGCCTGGGCTAAGCTGCAGCGTAGTGTTTGCCAAGAGCTAACCTGCTCAAGGAAGGCCTTCTGTTCGTCATTCAGCTCGGCAGGCTTCACTTCCTTATCGGCCCAGGGCTGCCTGTTGTGAACTGCCCAGGGCTCGCTAGGATCTACAGAAGCTGCTGCCTCAGCTGCCTTGGCAACTGCCGCCTTTTTATCAGCTGTCTTCCTCTTCTTTGACCTATCTGTCACAGTGTACACCGATTCTCCTGCACAGGGACTATCAATGGTTGACCCAGTGTGCAGAAGCCATGTGCTGCACCACTACAATGTCTACCTGGATCCACAGAGTGCGAGAGAGCTTGCGCAGCTGCCCGTGACGCATGCAAGTGTCACTTGCTGTCCACCAATACAGCAGGCATTACAGCTGAGGCCAATGTTTTGGGGTGCTGACTTCATTCTTCTTGGGTATTGAGTATCCATGAGCAAGGCGCGAGGGTATGTAGACACATCAATCATTGCAGCAGATGAACACCAACAACAGCTGTGAGGGCCAGGTTGTTTGGACAAGACCGCCAGGGTGGAGGCAACCTACCTATCTGTTGCTCTTCCAGAAATCTGGGGTCTGACACCCTCTGGCCACCCCCTGGTGCCATAGCATGCCCAAAACTGCAACAGACGCGTCAAATGTAGTCACTCAGAACAAGAAACGCAGCTATGCGCTTGCGATTCCAGGACAAATCACAACACACATGCAAGGGCTGGCAGCATGGCAAAGACTAAGCAGGTTCCTGTGCTGCAATAAGCAAGTCAAAGCCAAAGGACTAGCAGAGTCAATGTGTTGTTCCAGCAGCCGAGCATGTGCCACAGGGGGGTGTGCTGAACAGTCATTGCATGCTCAGTTGTGCTGCTAAAATTGATTTCGCGCACACCACACAAACATTGCAGCACACGACTTGACTAGAGACGGCAGCTGCTGCATGTCGCAGTTTGTCAAAGATGTCAGCCTGACAGGGCAGTTTTACCTGTGGTATGTGTAGTACTGATCATCAAAATGGAAAGAATGAACATGAGAATCCTGCACAATACATACAAGACATTGCATTGCTAACTTGAAAGCCAGCTGCAGCAACAGGTCTGGCTACTCTAGCATGAGCGTTACAATGGTCACAGCAGGAGACACGAAGACAAACAGTATGACATCATACTATGGTATTGAACATGAACAATCAGCTCACAGCAGAGAAATGCATGGCTGACCTCTACATGACCAGCGCGGTGATTCCGCATTCCTGCTGCCAGGCCATCCTTGTTGAAAGGGTGTGCTGGACCTGCAAAAATTTATGTCCATGAGCCTGCATGTAGGTCGCATGCAAGGCGCTGCCCTGTAAGCTTGCGAAGCCAGTTGGAGTGAGACCATGCTGGCAGACAGGCAGGCTTGTCTGTAAGCATGTTGTCAGCTAGCATATTTCTGAACTCTTGCAAGTGTAGCTTTTGTTGCGCAATGTTCAGGCTGTGACAGCAGCAGGAGTGATATGGTAGTTCAGCCACAGTATGTGTCACAGGTAAGCTCACCTACTGCTGGCGCATGCATGTCCTCAAAAGGTACATTGTAGTAGACCTTCCGTGCCCTGACATCTGCAGCAGCACCACATCATGAAATGCCATGGTCCGGATTCACAGTGAACTCGTAAATATCTTACAGAGCCTATAAAACCCCAAGCCTGCACTGCCTACTGTAGTACCTGGTATGTGATGAGCTTGTCCAGATGTAACTGCTTGAGCATCTACCAATGCCATACCTGTGGTGTCCACCTGCTCAGCGCACAGCACAGGCAGTTGGCTCAACACAGTACACACCTAACAGACATTCAAGTGACTGCTGACATATATTGTGGCGATGGGGATCACCCACCTCTGGTGCTGCTTGGACTGTAACAAGAGACCTGAATGGGACAGTTGCTTGCAGAGTTCCACCTTCATCTCCACTGCACAGGGCATAGATTTTCATGAGTTAGTGCCTTCACGCTGCTTTCAGTAGGCATAGCCATTGAGACACTCTCGCAATCCGTGACAACTCATACTGAGTATTGCGAACATGTAGCTGGACCGTGCTTATCATACCTGTCCCCAGCAGAGGAACCCATGAGGAGGTGGTCAGACAAGGAGAGGCTGTATTGAGCCTCTGCCGATGGCAACTGCGTCCAACTTTAGCACAACAAACGCGTTCTGCTTCACAGCAGCGACTCAAACAAAGCTTCTGCAAACGACAGCGTGGCCGCAAGCGAAAGTACTACAGATCTGTATCTGAGTAGCTCTGCGGCGGAAGTGTCTGCGAGGCCTCGATCAGCTAGAGTATGCTCAGCGAAATCAGAACCGTGAAGCGGTTCATGCACGCAGAGTCATCTATCGCGGAGAACAAAGTCTGCAACTCCATGATTGCAGCCCCGTGATCACGCGTGTCGCGCTTTCGCTTTACGTATGCGGAGGCCGTTGTGCTATGGTGTGTAAAGCTATGCCTCTCTGCTCACAACGCAGCTAGTTGCAGGTGGCTGCATCGCAATGCATCTTATATGCGGTATACCTGCTTTGATTTTGCCTGGGCGGACAAGAGTGTGAGGCAGGTCTGCCCGAAACGAGAAAGCCATGGGTGTGCAAGGCCTCTGGCCGCTCCTGGAGCCTGTCGGAAGGCGTGTGAACATCGAAGCATTGACAAACAAGCGACTCGCCGTCGGTAAGATCCATCAGTACTTCTATGGATTGTCACCCGTCGTGAAGTCGACAGGAACGTGATCTGCCGCGCTGCAGATGCCTCCATCTGGCTCGTACAGTTTATCAAGGCCATGCGTAATGAGAAAGGCGAGATGCTACACAATGCCCACCTTCTCGGATTCTTCCGTAGAATCTGTAGGCTGCTCTTCCACCGGATTCGACCTGTGTTTGTTTTTGACGGAGCGACACCTGCTCTCAAAAAACGCACAACCATCGCTCGCCGACGGTAAGATCTGCGTTCGCTGAAGTCCCACCCTCCACAATCAATGACACTGTTTTTGAAGCGGATGTCGACCACCTCGACTCTTTTTTGTAGACGACGTGAAGAGCAAAGTGCAAAGCTGAGGAAGACTGCCGAGAAGCTGTTACTGAATCAGCTCAAGAAGCATGCTCTGAAGAACATGTCTGGGTCACAGCAGGCTGCAGTTTTGCAGCAAGCAAAGCAGACATCCACAGCAGGTCCCACAGATAGTGAAGAAATCCCTGCTGATTTGCTTGTAAGTGCACTTAAACTGTTGGCACACAACCATGCCATGTATGGCTGAGTTTGTCCAGTATTTGCTATCAAACAGAAGTGACTGAAGAATTTATTTGGCAGGCAGCAGCAGGCAGTGATGTTGGCAACCTACCAGAAAGTTCCACCACAAGACCTGCGATTGACCTGGCTGCATCTGCATCAGACCAGCCCTCCATGCCACCATCAATTGCTGGAGATGCTCTACTTGCTGCACAGCTACAAGAAGAAGACCAGGTAGCCACGCAGGCTGCTTGTGACTTGTACACAAAACACAGAACCGAGCAGCAAATGCCAACTTTGTTGCTCCAGATTGATGCTTGCACTGTGTGCACAGCGCCTTGGGTTCCTGGCATCTTCATCAGCATGCATGCTTGACAAACAATGTTTATGGAATGCAGAAGGATGCAAGGCTGGCTAGCAATGGCTTAGCCTCGACATCAGGCATACATATCATTCATGGAAAGCCTTTCACCCGGCGCAATTCAACCTTCCAGGTACCTCATGCAACGTACACGTCATAGTGCAGCAATCCTATCTCTGCTGCTGCACATAAATCTGCCGCTGATTTACTACCAAACACCCTGTGCAGCTGTTGTTGCGTGTCACATGGAAAGCAAAGTCAGTTTTTGCACGTTGCAGGGTCATCTGGCACCAATTTCATCTGTGGATGAGGTCGATGTGGTGATGTCAAAGCTGCTGGAGGACCCCAAGACAGCGTCAGCAACGCACAACATTCTTGGCTATCGTGTGTATGAGCAATCCTCTGGCAAAGTCGTACAGGTCAGTTGACATTACAAGGTACATGCATTTGCCAAACTTACTTTCAGCGTGTGCAGTTCAGCATGTTGCAGCTGGTGACCAGAAGCTGTTGAAAAACTCCTCCAATTCCCATGAATCTTAATCAAAGCTGCACATGCTGAAGGTTGCATGTGGTACTGAGTTTGTACAGCTGCAATCGTCTCTTCTGCAACAGACAGAGTCAAGATGCAAGGTGCCTTTTGTGGATGGGATGAACAGCAGGTGCATGCTATAGCACAAGTCTGTCAGCCACTTGAATGCAATCAGACTGACAGAGTCAGTCAATGAGGTGAAATATACACTCTGCAGGACTTCCATGATGATGGCGAAGGAGGGGCAGGCATCAAGATCATGCACCTGTTACAGGACAGTAATGTCCGTAATGTATTGGTCATTGTTTCCCGCTGGTTTGGTGGCATGCTGCTGGGCCCGGCCAGATTCATGTACATCACAGACGCTGCCAGAGGGATGCTGAATCAAGGGGGCTACTTGCAGCAGCCCAAGCCCTTGGTGCCAACCACATCTGCCCCAAATGCTGCCCCCATGGTGGACTCCTCGTCCAGTGAAGAAGAAGCAGAGGTGTGTGGCTGCTGTCACCAAGCTTAAAGTTGTCTTTCATATTTGGCTGTTTCTGCTTTCTTGTATGCTGGTCATGTGTTGTTACCGTAGCAGATGTCCTGTGGTGGTAACACTGCTGTGCAACTGAAGCATTGCTGCGCAGCCAGTCTGTCCACTTCTGTAGCCTGCACCACAATGTGAAAGTGTGGCAGGCTGTGGAAGTAACACTAATTCCATATGCATTCGGGCTTATGTCACAGGCCTTCACTTGCCATCCTGACGTTGATGTTGTCATGCTGAGGTGGCATTTGCTGGAGATCTTAGCTGAGCTGGAGCCAGCAGAGCTGTCCACTTGTTCTGCTCCTTCTTCCTTGGTGCTTGTGACCAGGACTCTCACTTTTCCCTCTGACATCCATATCATGCTGCCCTGCAGGCAGTTTTGCCAGAGGGGTTGGATGAGCTGGACCCTGCAGTGCTGTCCACCCTGCCCCCTTCCCTGCAGCTGGAGTTTGCCATGAAGCTGAGGGAGCGCAAGCAGGCTGAGAACAGGGAGCACTTCCAGAAGCACACCGGGCAGCCACAGGCGTTCTCCAGTTTCCAATTGCAGCAGTACCTCAAAGGCACCCAGCTCAAGTAATGCCCTGATAGCCTTTGCCCTTTTCTTTCTCTTTCTCTTTCTCTTTCTCTTTCTCTTTCTCTTTCTCTTTCTCTTTCTCTTTCTCTTTCTCTTTCTTTCTCTTTCTCTTTCTCTTTCTCTTTCTCTTTCTCTTTCTCTTTCTCTTTCTCTTTCTCTTTCTCTTTTTCCTGGTAGCCTTCCAACATAGTTGAGATGACCACTTCACCATAAGCTGTTGCTTGAATCCCAGCCAAGTATGCATGCACACTCATGGCTGCTTTAGTCCCTCATTCCTACATACAGTCATGCCCAGACCATGCTGCACAAGCCACTGCTCAAAGCTGCTGTGCTTTGCAGGCGCGAAGTGGAGAAGATGAAGGATGCGGTGAATGCAGCAGCCGGGGGTGATGGGGTCCCCACCCGGCGCATTGCTGGGGATGCAGGGCGAGAGTATATCCTGCAGATGGAGGACGACACCAAGGCCAAGGCAGCCCTAGATGCAGGTTTGCTTCATATGCACTCTGTGCTAAGCTTTACCAGGCGGCGAGCAGTGCAGGCAGCCGTGCATGCAAGTACATCAGGCCCTTTAGCTGCATCTCATGTTGCAGAACCAAGCTGTAAAATTCTCTCCAGTGATCCCCTGGGGATTGTGCTGCTGACTGCTGAGCAGCAGGCAGCTCCTGCTTCCATTGCCTGACGACGGTCATGTGTCACAACTGTCAAATTGGTAGACCTTATATAGCGTGCAAAACAGACTGCTTAGGGCTTGTCCCGCACGTACCATGCTCACCATGAGCTGGCAAGCAAATTGGATGTTGTTGTCATTATTGTTGTTGTCGTTGTCATCATTTTTACTATTACTATTATCATTATTATTACTATTATTATTGTTGTTATTATTATTGTTATTGTTCTTGTCATTATTGCTATTGTCAGTCATGTGTGCTTGCACTTTGAGTCTTTCCCATGACTGTAGTGTGATGACTGCGGTTGCTGGCAAAGGCTGCTGCAAGCCTGGGGAAGCAGCATGTCTATCGCTTGCTGCACTTTGCCCTGTCTGCATAGCAGCTTTACATTCCAGGGATTTTGGGCAAGCACAGTGCTTTAGGTGCCTGGTTTTGGATGAGGACCACTAAGCCAGACCAGCAGACCCACGCTTGCATTTTCCCAGACATTTCTGGGTTTAGACTTCCAGTGTAGGAATGACGTTTCTGAATTGAACTAGACGTTTCAGGTTGAGAAGAGCTGCATGTCTTCTGCGTTCTGACTGTGTGTGTTTCAGGTCTTGGTTGCCTGCTTTCTGATTTGAGCCTGTATGCTGCTGCACGCAACTGCATCAGCTGATTCAGCTGCATCACATGCTGCAGAGCCAAGCTCCAGAGCTCTCTCCAGTGGCCGCCTGGACATAGAAATCGAGGTCCCAGCAGATCATGTAGATCCCCACAAGCCATCCCCAGGTGGGAACAACAGCTCCGAAGAAGAGTGGGAGACAGTCGGGGCTGAGGGCACCTCTGGACAGCTTTCGCCTTCGGACAATCCTGACAGCGCCTCCAAGGGAAGGAACTGGAGAGAACGGGCTACGCACAGACAGAAGTACTGGAGCAGAATGACTGGCTTCCAATTTGGCAGGAAACTTGGGGACTGGGGAAAGGATGAAGATCCTGAAGCAAAAGCCAGCAAGGTGAGGGCTAGAGCCCTGTTCCTTATAATCCTGTGGGACCAGGGCTAACCCCAGTCCCTGCTTTTGTCACCCTGGTTCCTGCTTATCTAACCCTAATTGCTGTTGATGTAACCCTATGGGCTAGGGCTCACCTTGATTTCCTGTTTTGATAAAGCTATGGATCAGGGGTGACCCCAGCCGCTGATCCACAGCCATGTGGCATGCCTCCTCATCTGCCTGCTACACAAGTAGTCATGGTCACACACCAAGCTGCATCATCAAGGCTTAGCTGCATGCATCTCTAAGAAGTGTCTGATGGCTGAAATCAGCACTTGTGCTGAGATGGTGTGACCACACAGAGTCAATGCGCATGGTATAGTCTTTGCTAGGCAGCAGCACACATTGTATGGTGTCTAAACAATCCCGATGTCTTCAGTCTGCTTGTTCAGAGGAGTGAAGCATATCTTTCTATCTTTTTGACTTAGTCAAAGTATACATTTGTTGTTTAGCTCCGACCAAACTGGCATTTGTCATAAACCCAAACTGAAGTAGCAACTCCCCTTCCAGGACTCTTTGCCTTCTTGTCTCTCGATTTTCTTTCCTTACAGGAGCTTTCTCTCAAAGGCACTATTGCCATATCAGCCTTGGCAAACTTTACAGCAGATGGACTTTTTCCTTACACGCTTGGCTTGTTGTACCTGGGCAGCCTGATATAACACTTGGCTTCTCTTTCAATTGATGCCAAAGGCATAGTCTTTTCTTTTCTTGGCTTGGTGTGCTTGTCAGCATCAGGGTCAAACGTCAGCCATGCAAATGGTGTTTGGTGCAGGAGGTGCGTGCAAGCGAGGTGGAGGATGCAGAGCTGCAGCAGGCCATTGCCAGGAGCCTCCAAGACACCAAGCAAGGTAGTTTCACAACTCCCTGTACTCAGCTGCACAGACATGACTACATAGATATACTCCATACATATGACTGCATCTGTGTTCACTGATCCTGCTGACCTGCAAGTCCATGACCCATGCCATGCCAGGTGTACATGTAAACACATGTGTGTATGAGAGTGTATGTTTGCGCAGTTCTTGGTGAAGGGGTAATTTGTCGCGTGAGAAGCATGCAAAGCTGCCTTGAAGCTTCTGCTAACCATTTGTCTGTGTTTCAGCTGCAATGACAAGCAACTCAGGCTCTTCAGTCACCCCCCCTCCTCCGCCCCATTGACGTCAAGTGGGGTTGCTGAGAGGGTCATGAACAATGTCAAGTCACAGCATCAAATTGTGCAAAAATCAGTGTACTGAGCATGATTGCCCCACAATGTACAGGGCGTCCAGTCATCAAACTAATTATGCCTGTCGCATTTGCCATGCAGGTGCTTCTGGTGATGTCGAAGATGGCGACAGCGACGTAGAATGGATGGACTCTGAACCAATGCCTGAGAGCCAGCTGCCGAGCCAGCTGCCTGCATCACTAAGGTCCAGCGCTAATGGAGGCTCTGGGGCACTGAAACCACCTTTGCCTCCTGCTGCCTCTGTCCGCCCAAGTTCTCGGCCCCCTGTCAAACACAACCAAATCTCCCTGCCAGCAGCACCTGGTGCACATCATCAGAGTCAGCATGCAGTGTCATCAATTGGCAGGCATCAGACTCAGGCCCCTGCTGACTCGCATCTCCAGACTCAGGCCCCTGCTGACTCGCATCTCCAGACTCAGGCCTCTGCTGACTCGCATCTCCAGACTCAGGCCCCTGCTGACTCGCATTTCCAGACTCAGGCCCCTGCTGACTCACAACTCCAGCCTCGAGCATCTGCTGACTCTGACTCGCAGCATCAGGCGACTGCAAGTCCCCAGCATCAGTCCCAAGGGCTAGTTGCGGGGTTCCCTGCACCTCAAGAGCAGGATCTGGGGATGCCGCAGTCCCCAGACACCCAGCTGGGGAAGTCGCAGTCCCCAGCAAAGGCCTCTCCTCAGCAGTCAGCTCAGTCTCAGGGCCCCCAAGCTGAGCAGCAAGCTTCCCCCATCACCAGTCCCTTCAAAAAGGTGCTCTCCCCTTGGGAGAAAGGCAACCAGCATCAGCCTGCCAATCAGATCAGCCCTTCGAATGGGCTCAATCAGAGCAGCATGCAATTGTTGGGCAAGCGCAAACGCATGACTGAAAAGGCTGATCAGACTGCTGACTCAGAGCCTGCTATTGACCACCTGCAACACATCATTGCACGGACAGACAATGCAGTGAAAGATCAGCAGCGAGACAGTGTGCTACTGGAGACTCTCAAGGATGTCCCTGATGATTTGGCAATGCCGTTTTCAGTGGAGGACAGAGGAACTGGACTCGACAACACAGCGAAGGGCAACACGCCGAAGGGCAACACAGCGAAGGGCAGTACAGCGAAAGGCACCACAAAAGGCAGCAGCCCTGAGTCTCGAGCACCAGATGAAGCCCAGCCCAACGGCAGCCCAATGCATGAAGAGACAGAAGAGGAAGCTAACCCAGAAGATTTCATTGACATGACTTCAGATGCAAGCTTGCCGCCAGTCGACCCTGGTGCTGTTTCAGCTTCCCAACCTCTTGGCTTTGACACAGAAGTCAACGCAGACTTCGAATCAGGGCTGATGGCTGCTCTGGACAGGTCCAGCAAGCAGCATCCGGCAAGCCACCATCCCGTGCAGCTGCCACAAGCACCTGCTGCTGCTGCTGCTGCTGCTGCTGCTGCTGCTGCTGCTGCTGCTGCTCCCTTCACCACTAGCCTGGATCAATCAGCTGCCTCACAGCCTGCGACCATCCTCCATCATCGGCAAGAAGTGCATCAGCATACCCTGACTCAACAGCAGCATGATCAGCAGCAGCATGAGCAGCAGCAGCATGAGCAGCAGCTGCAACAGCAGCATGAGCAGCAGCAGCAGCAGCAGCAGCAGCATGAGCCGCAGCAGCAGCAGCAAGGGCACAGCAGTGCTCCATTTGACATGGGGTCAGGTGCAGGGGTGAGTGGGAGCCTGCCGGCACCCTCTGAGTTAGGGCTGGGCGAGTATGGGTCTGCGGCCTTGGACCCTGGGGTGAGTTTGGGGGTCAGTAGCACCCTGCCCTCCTTTGATCTGGATGCAGAGATGGCCAGCCTGGACAAGCAGACAAAGGTGAGCCTTGGGTGCACTCTGCAAGTGTATGATGTGTTGCCAAAGTTCAGGGCCCTTGCCGAGTGACAAACATCAAAGCTACCCGGTACGTTTTGTTTGGCCTGTACTGCATCTATCGCTTACATTGTGCTGTACACAAGCTTGGACCTACAGCTCAATGTTGTAGATGCGTCGTGGACATGGCAGAACAGATGTGCAAGACAGCTCTTGTGCTTGTGACTGTAACACACATGACAGGCAATGTCTCTATCCTGGCTTCCCCATAAAGTGCCTTTTTCAACCATACCTGCTTTCCAACAGAAGCTACTTGAGGTGCTCAGAGTGAATGCTCGAGGTGATCAGAGTCATTATGTGAGGTGCTCAGAGTGACTGGTTGAGGTGCTCAGAGTGACTACTTGAGGTGCTTACAGTAACTACTTGAGGTGCTCAGAGTGACTACTTGAGATGCTGAGAATGACTTCTTGAGGTGCTGAGAGTGACTACTTGAGGTGCTCAGAGTGGTTACTTGAGGTGCTCAGACTGACTACTTGAGATGTTCAGAGTGACTACTTGAGGTGCTCAGAGTGACTATAGGTGCTCAGAGTGACTGCTTGAGGTGCTCAGAGTGACTACTCGAGGTGCTCAGAGTGACTACTCGAGGTGCTCAGAGTGAGTACTCGAGGTGCTCAGAGTGAGTACTCAAGGTGCTCAGAGTGACTACTTGAGGTGCTCAGAGTGACGATTTAAGGTGCTCAAAGTGACTACTTGAGTATTGAGGCATGTGTGTATGGTGTGCAGAGGCTGCAGTCACAGCATCGAGCCCAGGTGCGCAATGCAGATTCCCCCAGCAGCGAGATGTACGGGGAGTGCCAGGAGCTGCTGCAGATGTTTGGGCTGCCCTACATCATTGCCCCCATGGAAGCTGAGGCCCAGTGTGCCTGGCTGGATGAAGCCAAACTAGTGGACGGCGTAGTCACTGATGACAATGACGTCTTCCTGTTTGGTGGACAGCATGTCTACAGGTGGGCAACAGCTGTCATCTGCCTGGTTTGTGCTTTGTATGCAGAGATAGCTGAGACGCAGTTCTGATACTGCCCAGGGCTCAGCAGCTGTGACTGATTAGCTGGAACGCCTGTAAATAAATAATAATAATAATAATAATAATAATAATAATAATAATAATAATAATAATAATAATAATAATAATAATAATAATAATGATGATGATAATAATAATAATAATAATAATAATAATAATAATATTATGGACTTTGTGCAGGAACATCTTTGAGGGGAAGAAGTATGTGGAGGAGTACAGGGTGCAAGATGTGGAGAGTGAGCTGGGGATGAGCCGGGACAAGCTCATCCAGCTGGCCCTGCTGCTGGGCTCTGACTACACCGAGGGGGTGGCCGGCATTGGCATTGTCAACGCTGTTGAGATTGTGAATGCCTTCCCGACTGAAGAGCTGCTTGTCAACTTCAGGTGCTTATCTTGGCCTGTGTGCTTGCTGCGCTAGGCTGTTCTGATCTGTACTTGTGAGATGGTGGCATGCAAGGAATGGCTGGCCAGCAATGTGCATTGCTGCTGGGCAAATTTGCCATCTGAGCCTGCTGTGTTGAAGACAAAGTTGATAGCATAAAATATACCAAATTGGCTGCTACTCATGTGAATGCTGCTGCCAATTTGTGTGTTGCAGAGCTCAAACCATAAGCAAGTCTACTAGTAAACTAGTCTGCAAGTCTACTAGTCTACAAGTCTACTAAACAGCACAGCCTGCAATGCCTCGTTTGGTCAACGGTCTGGTTTGTCTAGTTCCTGAAAGGTGTATTTAGGTGTGCATGTTTGGTTGGTGCTACAAGTTGTGACTGAATGCAAGTCACCAGACATGTAGCAAGCTCAGAGGCATTCAGCTGGTATGAGAGTGATAACACATGTAGGGTTCAGGCCTGAACTTTGGAGGCACATGTGGGTGCAGGAAGTGGGTGCTGACACCTGATGCCCAGCTCATCACGGCTCTGGGAGGTACAGAGGATGTGGACCCTGATGAGCACATCCGAGCCTTCAAGCACACCCACACAGGTGAAAGTCTTTTGGTCTTGCAGCAAGCAACACCTTGCGTGGCAAGGGGGAAAGAGGGGGGGAGGGGGGGCTGTCACTCCAAGGCGGAGGAGTCACTTTGTTTTGACTTTATTTGCATCACTTGTGAAAAGGGCAAAGGCCATAGAGTGGTGATGTCTAATTGGGTGCAGCACTTGCAAGATGCTGCCAGCACTGCATGGCTAGCAATATCACGTAACAGGCTCAGCAGCTTCTGCCTGCAGCTGAAGCTCACTACAGCCAGTCTGAACACCTTCAATGTCTGCCTGCATGCAAAATTTGCATGGGTCCCCTCCCTCCTGCTGCTATGACCACCAATTAGACACTGGCCTTCACGAAGTCTGTCAGCATGTGCATGCATGACCCTGCTGTGCTGTGATCAGGTGATGATGTGTCTACCTCTGTTGCAGCTGTACAAGGTGACGACCTGGTTGTGAACCATGTATGTGTCACAGGCCTGCGCAAGAACTGGGATGTGCCGGAAACCTTCCCCAACACGGCCGTCATCAAGGCATACAAGGACGCCAAGGTGGATCAGAACAAGGACAAGTTCACGTATGGCCGCCCTGACTTGCAGCTGCTGCGCCGCTTCTGCCTGGACAAGTTTGGCTGGCAGCAAGATAGAGCTGACGAGCTGCTGGTGCCTGTCCTCAAGGTGCCCTGCCCTGCCCTGCCCTGCCGTGCCCTGCCTGCCCTGCCCTGCCCTGTCTTGCGCCCCAAACCATGTCACTGTCTTTTGCATATAGAGCAGTTGTTAATGCTCACTGCTGTAGTCACAGAGCAACAGGCACCTTGTGTACCTTCTGACATCACTGAAAACTGGATCGTGCAAAACCTTGGACAAGCATACTTTTGCATGATTAGAAGGTGACGTCGCAGCAATTGTGTGAAGCAACTGCTCTGGGCCTGCAATATAGCAGTTCCTTCACTGACATGAGAGTTCATCCTGTATACAGCTGTGATGGGAGAATCAGGGACTGATCAGCTGTTGATACACTCCAATATGGTTTGAGAGGGTCTTGAGACCCCCCAGCTTACTGCAGAGCAATTAGGGCTCAACACAGCCCCGCATGCAAAGAATGTGATGGCATGAGCACTTGGATCTATGTCAACTAGACTTGCTGCAGCACACTCAGCATGACTCCCACAGGAATACATGTTGTGCCAATGGAGTGCAATCCAGCATGGCAAGTAGTCTTGTTGCATGTACTCATGGTTGACTGCATGCACTGCTGGCCAGAGCTGTCACTGCCAACTGTGGTGGCTACATGCACTGCTGGCAAGAGGTGTCACTGCCAGCTGTGGTGACATGCAGGCGTATGATGACAACCAGACTCAGATGACACTAGACAGCTTCCTGAGCTTCAGCCAGCGCTTTGCCAAAATCAAGTCTCGCCGCCTGCAGAAGGCTGTGGCAGGCATCACAGGTGGCCCTTCCCTGCCTAGCCCCTCACAGCAACCTTTCTTCTAATAATTACACAGCTGTACAGTTGACAGACTGCTTTGGAGAGACAAGGCTTGTCCTGCACGTATCTAGCTCATCATGAGCTGGAAAGCGTAAAAAGTAATATTATTATTGTTACACAGTTACGCTGCAACCAGTAGCGCCTTCTGTGCTGTGGTGCAGTCAGCATTTGAACGCCTGAGCTGGTCAGCCTCAGCACTCAGGGTAGCAGAACTGAGAGCGCAGTGCATCGAGCTGTGCAACCGGTTGAGGCAAGAGGTAAAACGGAGCTATGACAGTCCAGAGCTACTCTATGACTGTCGTAGCTGCGTTGTACCTCTTGCCTCAACCAGTTGTAAAGGTTGGTTCACTGCGATCTCGAGTCTGGTACCCTGAGTGCTCAGCGTAACGAGCTCAGAATTTCAGACGCCGACTGCACCCCGTTTTCCAACTGCTTCTCTTCAATGCCCATACTCCTGCTGGGTGCTTGCATGACAGCATTTGTGATAGCTTTTGTGTATATATCTTGGGATGCTGTTTTGCCACCACGTTGTTTGCATTGAACGAGAGCGCAAGCTCCGGGCTGCCGCCTTAGGAGGCTCCCGTCATGATCGCTGAAAAGCGTAAACTTTTCTTTTCTGTTTTGTGAACGAGAGCGGCTGTGTCGCAGATCACACCATGCAGAGTATAGTCTTGTCAAGCAGCCACCAGCACCTCACTGTACGTTGTGATATCATGGTGCATGTCTGTTTGTACCATCTGCTGTGACTCTACATGCGCTAGGGCTTTGGACCTGCTGCTGCAGGTGTTGCCAACTCTGAGATGACATTTGGTGATGAGATTCAAGATCCAGCTCCAAAGCGTCGCAAAGCAGGCGGAAAGGGCAAAGCAGCTCAGCAGGAAGAAGATGCAGGAGGGGCTGTGGAGATGCCAGACTCAGAGCCTGCTGAGCTGAGTCGCACGGGAGCTGCTGAGGTAGCTGCTGATGCTGATGCAGTCTTGCCCAGCTCACAAGGTGAGATGAGTCATGTTGGCTACTTGATTGTGTGATGCGCACTGTGTCATTGCACTCCATATCAGGACCTCTGCCCATGCAGACTAACCCCTCCACATTGTTGTTACCATCATGCTTTAACAGACTGACGTCTCCAGAACACCCCATTTCGACGACATCTCCAGATAAATTCAGGTGCAATGTTACCGAGTTGGCTGCAAGTGTGCTGAAGACTCAGGATGTACAGCTCAGCACATGTCTGAGCTAGTCTGCTGGAGAGTCTCCTGACAACTGTGGCACTTCACATGGAGTTCCCTTGAGAGCAAACTGCTCAAATGCAGGAAAAGGCGGTCCCGGCAAGTCTCGTCAGCGAGCATCAAAAGCAAGCACAGCATCTCAGGCGCAGAAAAGCAACTCTGCTGAGGGGCGAGGCAGAGGCAAAGGACGAGGCAGGGGAAGAGGAAGAGGAAGGGGCAGTGCCAAACAGACGCTCCCCATGCTGGAAGAGCTTAGCGCAAGCAGCAGTGACAGTGATATACAAAAGAATGATGAGCAACCACGCACTAATGCCTCAGATGCATCAGAGGCTCGGCATTTGCGGAAGAGGTCTGGCAGTGTGCAATATGATGAGAGGGCTAGCCAGCAAGAAGGGGTTTTGGCTGATGACAATAGTGTAGATTGGGAAGCAGCCGTGCCCCACCTCTGATGCATTCAACACATGCTATCTGTACATGCTGTGCTTTGCATGTGTATAGCACTTCTTTGAGACTGGTTTCTGGTGTCATCTTTGCTTGTAAAACATGACATTCATTCAACACTTGGTGTGCAATCTTGATTTCAGGCGTTGCTCGAGCTTGCTATTTCTGATGTTTACCTGACATCGTGAGCAGACATGACGTCAGTCTTTCAGAGCATGTATGGGCCAGCATGTGTTACAACATAGGTATTGTATAACTGATTGATAGACAAATGTAGCATTGCTCTGTCCTCATGCTTCATTGTCTTGATTATCGTTCTTGGATGTAAAGAAAATCCTAGGTACGTTTTGAAAAGAAAAGAATCAGTAAAAAGCATCAATGGAATTTTCAATTATTCATCATCAAATGCTAATGTATCATCATCGTTGTACAGCATATACTGTGCACAGTACAGAAGCATGATTGTTGACCATCTACTGCACATTTGCCAGCAGCATTTGTGTACTAAGCCTGCTTGCTTTGTCATTGTCACATCTGAGCCTACTGCAGTGTTTAACAGCACTATATTAGCCACCCCGAACTGGCATAGAACCACCCATTGAAAGTATTAAAGACCAGGGTCACATCTACACAACTTTGCAGACCAATACTTTGTTTGCATCGACCTCAAGCTCAGAGCATCATGGTATGCATTACCCATGCATGCACAAAAGTTTGAGGCTGATCGACGAACAATCCATGGCTGTCAGCCAGTCTGACAGTAGCTCAGACTGTGCTGCTTATCAAGCCACACGTGTCACCCAGTGGAATGGACCGCCAGTACGACAAGACCAGAGTGACATAGATCAGAACTAAATGTACATCTGCACCAGTCCAGGTTGCATGACTGCCTCTGTGTACATTGCAGACAGGATCTTGCAACAGACTCCCATTGAAAGCCCTGGTCAGAACAGTTGCCTCTTGTGCAATCTGCTTTTAGTATCCTTATTCACGGCAGATCTGCAAGATCTGTGTTGTTCTCCCAATGCGCGTAGTTGGCGAGCACGCCATCAAGCATTGGTTTAGCGTCCGCAAAGAGGTCCACCATAGCCTTGAAGAGGGGAATGCCCACAATGCTGAAGAAGCCCAGTTGGGAGCGGGTCATACCCCCCTGGGTGGAGCGGTCCATGAGGGGGCTGACCGGCATGCCACATGCACGCTCCTTGTCTCCCTGCACTCAACACCTCCCAGACTTCTTCTCCACATTGCATGGCATCTGAAGACAACCAGTGTCTGTGTGTGTGATCATGGCTACATAATGCTCCCACATGCCGTCCTCACAGCTACCCACAGATGCTGAGGTGCACATGTCGCTCTGGCCTAGATGCGACCAAGCAAAGCTCACATTGCTCACGTACAGGAAGAGTGCAAGTGCATAGCGTAGCACAGACACACGCACGCACACATACACACACGCACGCGCGAACAACACAGGAGTGAACAATGAGTGAGCAGGGGTGAGTGACCTGTCGGAAGAATTCTTCTTCCAGTTGGAAGGCCCAGCGGCGGTGGGTGCGGGGTGGGGCTGCCAGGTGACCAATGTCCGCACACTTCAACACCATCTACACACACCACACTACCTTTAGCGCAGGTATTGACATTCGATTTTTTGTTGAGCAAACAGCACGTAGAGTCTCTGAGGATCATGAGTCGATGAACAATGAGACTGCTCAATCCTCTGCCTTGTCAGCCTGGCTGGCTGCCCTCTCAACGCCACCATATGCACATGCCATGAATCAGCTGCAGCTGACTGTTGCTGTGTGTGCTTACTGGACCTTAGACATCATATGACAAAGATACAAAACCCAGCTGCATTATGTTGCAAGCTGGACATTGCCAACAGGACAAAAAGGATGCGGTTCTGTCCTTGTGCAGCTGCACTTGCAAGGCATTGACATGCAGGGTGCTGGGGTCAGGGTGCAAGAGGACACAGCTAAGATCAAGGGTATGATATAACACAGGTCTGATGCACCTACTTGCCACAGTCATCACCTGGCTTTCCTCACTACATAGCACAATGACAATTGTGGGGGGTGAATCTACGCACTTGGTATGTTGGTGTTGTGCTGACCAACATGTGTCATGATCCTGCTTCTGCATTTCAGCTGTCAGAGCAGGTGCTCCTCAGCAATGCAGTGGGGGGGGGTGATGAGGTAG
>JAABUK010003409.1_pt1 | contig 26903 bp, 53 predicted proteins | sample 5559141 | NCBI WGS metagenome assembly JAABUK01 (sample SAMN10711869, study PRJNA513367) | rock metagenome | isolation source: Antarctica rocks | place: Antarctica: Victoria Land, Pudding Butte nord | collected 2016-01-03
GTATTAGCAGAAAGATATGCAGCCAGACTTGCACTTGACCAGGTAACATGCTTTCACAACAGTTGTTGCCTACCCATTTCAACATGTCATGAATCTCTTTGTTCGCCGCCTTTCTTTTGCGTTTGTCCTCGTTTGTTTCCTTCTTTCTGCCTGGTCGACAAAGTCAGGTTGCTTTGTCAGCTAGGTGCATCCGTTGCACCGAGACACGTTTTACGTCCCCAGGAGACATAAAACAAAGTGAGTGATCACGTGTTGATTTGATTACCTTGTGTTGCCTTGCCCATGAGTGCGCTTGCGTCGCGCCGAGTACGATTGCCGCGTTTGCTGAACCGATCAGCCTCGGAAACGCCTTCTGATTCCTGCGGGCCCCGCTATGCCGCCGACCCAATGCAAGCAGACGGTGCTTGTCAACCAGCCGAGATCGGCAAAAGCTGCAAGAGCGTATCGCTGCCTTGTTGAACGCTTGCATTCATTGCCTTTGATCAGGCGGAAAGATTTGTTCGAGGCAAAAGCTGGATGTGCTTCTTCTTCATTTGTTTCTGCCAAGGAAGTGATGCGTTGATGCACATTTTTGCAACCTGTCATGTGATGTGCCACATGATGGCCACAAATCAGGTCACATCACACTTCAGCTTGACTTTTTATGTACCATCAGCACATGCACAAGCAGCAACAATGAATGCAGCTCGCCATCACAGCCCAACACCTGCCCAGTTCAAGTACGTTGAGTCACAAACCGATGCATACCAGCAGTGTCTGACAGCAGAGTTGCTAATGCATCTTGTGCCATTGTTGACTGGCACAACAGGTGTTGATAATGTGGATGCCATTTTGGCCACTTGCATGACAGAAGCTGCACAGCAAATCTCACCATGTAAGCAGAAGCAAGCTGTGCAGAACACTTTACTAAGGAACTGGTTTGATGCAGGGTGCAAAGCTGCTAAAAAAGTGAAGAACAGAGTGTATTACGGTAACGCAGCAGATCAAGAAAAGCAGATAGCTGTGCAATGCTTTCATGTTGTGATGGACAGGGTCAAGGTGTGTGAGATGGCCAGCAAGGACCCCAATGGGGTTTGGAGGGCATCGAAGACTCGGAAGCACAATGTCTGCCCAGTGGAAATGGCAGCCCAGCTTGAAGCTTTCAGAGCCCTAATGAGGCCCAGCCTGCTCAGGCAGAGCTGTCAGGTACCTCTGTATGGGCTGCTGATGCATCTTGCGTGAATGCATCTGTCACATTAGATGAGCTGCATGACTGCATCAAGCAACTGAAGCGTAATAAGTCTGCTGGTATTGATGGTAAACTGTCTGAAATGGTCAAGGATGGCGGTGAAGTTCTGCACAGCTGTCTTTTAGTCATTGTCAATGTGATGCTTGTGAGTCACTTTCCCAAGCAGTTGTCTATTGGCTTGATCACTGCTGTCTTCAATTCAGTTGATAAGAGTGACATGAGCAACTATTGAGGCATCACAGTAGGCTCTGTGATTGCTAAGCTGTTTGCAATGATACTAGATCACAGAAATACAGTTTGTGCTGAAGATGAAGGCATCAAAACTAAAGGACAAGCAGATTTCGGGAGAAGTTTCCGCACAACAGACAACATCTTTGTGTCAAAGTCCTCGCTTGACAAGCAGAAACAGACATGGCAGGAGAAAGCATCTGGAACACTGTATTGCTGTTTTGTTGACTTCAAGAAGGCATTTGATGCCGCTCCTCATGGCTTGCTGTGGCAGGTGTTGGAGCACATATGAATACATGGACCAATCCTCGTCTGCTTCAAGTCTTTGTATGCTCATGACAGTGCGGCTGTACATTTGCAGTACATTTGCAGTACTGTAGGCGCAGGACAGTACTGCAAATGTCATCGTACTAGCTGAATTAGGCCGTTTCCATTTGTGTTTGCATCGGTGGCAACACATTCTGCGATGTCACAATCGCATCAACAACATCTATGATGATGAATGTCTCATCAAATGTGCCTTAACGTTTGTCGAGGGCATGCATGATCAGGCACACCTTTTCTGGAGCCATAAAGATCACAGTTGGCTCCAGGGTAAATTTGTTGACTTGCACATTGAGGATGTTTTAGATGTGAGTGCTGCTATTGGCATCGCCAAAAAGTCATCAGCAGGTTCAAATATGGTTGTCATGGTCTTCATGTAGATACTGGTAGTCTTCACAGCAGGGGGTGCCCACTAGACAAAAGCTGACTAGCCTGCAACACGTGCAGCCTCAGCCCACGTGCATGAAAGGGGACGATTTCTTGCCCCAATTTCATCAAATCTGACTGGATTCGCACGCAGGATGCACTGTCCGAGGGCACAGAGATCACTCGCTGCAGTCAGAATCATAACACCACTGGACACACGCGTACGTACTTGGGAAACTGCTTAGCCGTTTATGTGCGACAGTATGCTTGCGGAGGAGTAACACAAGGCACTGAAAAGTGCTGACAAGGCATCCGCCAACAAGAGCACCAAACTTAGGCGGAACGGGCAGTATATGAAGGTAAGAAGGCTTGGCCTTGTAGTTCACCGTTGTCACGAGAGTCTGCGGCCGCTGTGTGCGAAGGTATCGATTTGCGTCAACAGCATAGCACGCTGCCGCTCTCGGATGGTATCTTGTGTACGGCAACTCCGCCACTGCCTGTGACCTGCTTTATGAGTCTTGTCTTGATTAAATACTGTGTCCATGCACCTTCAGGTACATCGCATGAAGGCTTTCAGTTTCATTCGATCTTCTTTGGCCGGGGGTTGTTATCAAGGATCTGGCCCCAAACCTGAGGAACCTGCCTCAGGTTTCATACCCAAGGTTCCCAGTCTGCTGTTTGATCTGGAGGTAACAGCACGACGCCTTGTGGAAATTTGACTCTGTTGGAAGTAGCTATGGCGTTTGATCACTTGTTGCACTGCAAATTCTGGAACTTGCTGCAGCTGGAGGATGGCAGTACAGCATTTGCAGAGAACCAAGAAGATGCTGGTGCTCCTACAATTGCTGCTCATATAAAATCCCTTACTGAGCCGCGCTCTCAAGAAGAGTGCCAGGTGAACAGACATGTATATGTATTTGTAGTTCAAGCTGTGCACGTGTGTCTCCTTTTGTAGTGTTTCTGATACTCGTTGAATCTCACAAACAATATGCTTCTGCAGCTGGCGTCTCATATGCAGCTTGTGCAAAGATTGCTTGTTGAGAGTGGCGAGCGTCAAGGGCTTGACGTCTTTGAGGTTGCAGAGGGACTGCGAAGGCTAGGACATGCTGTCACAATTCGTAGCGCGCTGGGAGGGGGCGGCGGCAATGAGTGTCTCCGAAACCTTAGGCACAGATTTTTGACATGCCGCATGCAAGGTAAAGATCTCTGGCCCGTGCCAGTCGAAGCAGCCACCCTTACAGCTTTGTATATGTAGCTTTGTTTTGTGCAGTTGTGCAAGTACATTTGGACACATCCAGCAAGGCATTGATCAGCTTCATTCATCAAGTCAGTCAGGCTAACCCAATGTGCTGCTGTAATTGAAGATGTGTCTGTGTCTATGCAGGCACCCAAGGGCATGTGAATTACATTGTAGATCCTTCTTTCAGAGAGCAGTTTGAAATTGCTCATGTAACTCCCCGTTATAACTGTGTACTATCAGAGGTTCCTGCCAACTTTGTTGGCACTGAGGAACAGGTAGCAGCTGTAGTAGAGATTATGTCAAAAGAGATCGGTCAAGCGTTCCAGCAAGCAGGTGCTACTTTGCCCCCTTGGCGTCATACAGCCAGCATGCTCAGCAAATGGCAACCACGCAAGTCAGAAGATGTCAGCTTTGATGGGCAGACTTTAGACAGCAGAACACCCTCTCTTCCACAAGACCTGCCGCCCCCTGTCATCCGCCATCACCTGGGGGGTCCTGGTCATGGGTACTTGCAGCGTCATAGCACCGCCAATGCATGGCCTGCTCGACATCATGGTGCAACTGCTCGAGTGTCACTTGACGAGGGCAGTCGTAAGGGCCGTGTGTCACTTGATGAGGGCAGCAGGAGGGAAGTCAGTGAGAGCCCTAACACAACTGTGATGGCTCCACGTGGGGGTACACCGCCAGCAGGTGTGGTAGCCACTGTGCAGCAGTCCATCAATGCCTTGAGCAGGAAGACGTCCTTCAACTCAGTTAACCATGCAGTCCATCTGGTGTAGCTTGAAACATCATTAGCAGAAGATATGAGGAGTGTATCTGGAACGAGCGTATGATCCGTAATGTCAGACTTACACCATGCTTTTGGGCGTCATGCGCTTTTGAGTGGCAAACAATGAATGCATTTATGAGTGAGAGCCAACAGGTGTTTTTTTGAGCGCACATACATTTATCGTGCTGCCAGCACCTTCCCTTCCCCTTTCCAGGCCCCAATCTGGTTGCATTGTGAAGTCATCTTGTCAAGAATATGAATTCGCACAGATTTTGTTCTGCGTCATGATTGTGTGCGAGTTTATTTTGTTGATGATGCATACTCTCAAGGATCTGTCTGGTACTTGTATGGTCCGTTTGATACTGCTTGTCTGTTGAGCTTTGTCAGTAAAAATATTTCATTTTTGTTCAGAACCGCAGAAAAAGCAACGATGAAGATTAAATCCTTTTCAAGGCTGTAACAGTTTTGATGAATGCAACGTCAATGTAACAAACTTCCACATGATTGCGCTATGTCATACTGGCCCTGCGGCCTCGAAGCCACAAACATTATGTCAGCCTTGCACAGATCACATATGTACAAAGTCCTACCTGGCCTCGAAGCCACAAGGTTTGCCAGCTCAAGTGACACGTTCATCTCAGAATCTTAGTATGTCCCTACACATTTGCACTGAACAAAAGAGCAGTGGGAACTACCTAAGTGATGTAAAATGACAGAATGGCTTTCAAATAGTGCTAGTGATGGACTTGTCAGGGCTGACATCTGTGCTGCTGAGGCTGAATGTAGGCTCAGCTGCCACCTCTTGATGACTCAAGCTGAAGTCAGGACTTGCAGGAGCTGGCAAACTTATGTCTGCTTTCCCGCTTGGCATCTCATTTGCAACTGCCCTGTCCTCACCAGCATGCAGAAGTGCCCCATCTGTGCTCCATGGCTCAGTGTCAGTTGTCATGCTGGGCAGCCTGCTTTGGAAGTCATTGCTCACTGCTTGTGAACCTGATTTGCCACCAGTGCCATCTGACAGTGGCAATGCTGCAGAAGCTGCTCTTGCCTCGCCTGCATTCACATACAAATGTTCAGTCTCCCGTGATAGGCTGTCATGAAGCCATGTCAACATGAGCTGTGACTTGCGTTGCATGTGTCTAGCTACATGCCACGCAATGAACAGCGTCTTGTGCACCCTCTCATATCATCGAACTGCGCAAGATCAAGGTTGTGAATATGCTCACTTGCTGCTGTGTGCATCATGTGATGATCACCATGACTTCACAGCCCTCAGAAGCTGGCAACGGAACAGGCAAGACGCTTTGCATCATCAGAATACACATCTGGAAATTTCTACTTGCAAGACTATCACGTCCCACTTGCACCTGGGTGCTTGGCCTTACCTGTAAAAACAGGCTGAGCTGCGCCATAGGAATGACGCAGGAAGTGCAAGGTGGCATCTGGGTCTGACAACTCCGAGGAGGCTGTGCTGGAGGTGCTGCCAGATGACCAGGACTGCTGGGAGGATGCACTCTCGTCCCTCCGGCTTTTCTGGTCACCCTGGCTTTTGCCCATCCTGTGTGGAAAGTCTTTGCTTTTCTAATGATAATAATAATAGTAATAATAATAATAATAATAATAATAATAATAATACTAACAATGCTTTTTTGCTGCAAAGCAACTGCTGATATTGGTTAATATGATTGATTGACTTGTTTAGTTCGATTGTCATACGCGTTAGATGAGCACAAAAAGAGTGACAGTCTGTGCAGAGCTGAGCACTTGCTCGGAATCTGAGCTTGCATCTCAGCAGTGTTGGAGTTGGCATGGCATGAGGCAGAAGGCTTACATAGCAAGGCTGTTGGGATGAAGCTGGGCTTGCATGCTGTCCTCAGCTGGGGCTGCTTGGGGATGCCCTGTGGTTTGCTGCTGCTGGATAGGGATCTGGGAGGGCAGGAAGTCCTGCAATTGCCCTTGCAGACGGCGTGCTTGATCAGCCAGACGGGCCACCTGCACATGACTCCTATCAGGTACGCGCAGTGGACCCGCTGCAAGGGGAGTAAAGCAAGCCAAGCATGCTTCCTGCTTTGTGAGTGAGCCCGCCTGTGTTATTTGTGGTTCAATGGCATGTGTGCGCCCTGGAATGCATAACTTTGACAGCTGTTCTGCCAAAATCCACGTCTGCCAGGACCAGCTTTGCATTCACCACCCTGGCTATTCTGATGTTCTGCACATTTTGCTGATCATCGAGCATTGGCAACTAAGCTTTCAAGGATTCTTATGGTGCAATCTTGCACGACACAGCGTAGGGCATCACTTTCACAAGGGCAATGCCATTGGAATACTCAGCGTGCAGACAGCACATTTACAGAGGCAAGGCAGACCTGTTTGGCAGCAGACCGCTCCTTCTGCAGCAGCTGCTGCTCAGTGGTTTGGTGGCGGGCCTGGGAAGAAGAGGCAGCATGGGCAAGGTGGGCAACCTGCTCCTTCTGCATGCGCTGCCGCCATGCTGTGTCCAGATCCAGAATCTGCACGACAACAACACTCATTGTGCATGTCATCAGTCACACAATGGTAGACAGTCACACAATGGTAGACAGTCACTGTGCGGGTCATCAGTCACACAATGGTGGACAGTCATTTGGTGGTCAACAGTCATTGTGCATGTCATCAGTCACACGATGGTGGACAGTCATTGGGTGGTTGGCAGTCATTGCGCATGTCATCTGTCACACAGTGGTAAACAGTCAATGGGTGATCGACAGTCATTGGGTGGCAAACCCCCTTGTGGCCTTGGCTGATAGCATCACAAACCCAAATGGCTGACTCTGTCAGCAAAGGGCACTCAGGGCCGAAGGGGGCAGTTCTCCAGATGCTTGTCCCCCATGTACAATGCCAATGTATAAATGGCGTAGTCTTTCCTTTTGCTGGTCAAGTCTGTGAGCAGATATGTTTGGCATCAAGTGACTGGATGGGTAGATGATGGAATGGAATGCAGATTATAGTGGCTGGGCGGGTGGGAGGTTGAGGGGCAGCAAATGGGTTTGTGACCTGCTGCTCTCTGTTGAGTGCCAGCTTGGCCATAGCAGCCTCATGCCGGCGCCGTACTTCCCCTTCACGCTGTGCGCTCTCGTTACTCATCTGCTCGGCCATAGCTGCCATCTTGGCCCGCTCCTCTTCCTCGACCACTCTCTGCCGCTCGCCCACAGCTGTGGCATGATCCAGCCGCGCCTGAGCACATGCAGCAGACTTCAGCATGAATCATGCAGATGGCGTGTTCTATGCTGATCCCTCTCTCCTCCCCACCACCGCCCCCCCAGCGGGGCCTTACCACTGTGTTACTGACCTATCAATCCAGGCATGTCTCCTGTGGGAACTGTCTTGATGTGTTGAGCAAAGCCTTTCCAACTGCAATCTCCGTCTCTGATTGTGCTCTGAGCCCATGACACTCTTGACAGTGAACGCATAGACTGTCTGCAGCTTGTGTTGAGAGGTGTAAGTCACCACTGGATCAAGAAACAACATCATGGTTGGTGTCACCTTGATCTCATCTGCTTGCAGTAGCAGTTGGAAGTTGGTGTCCTGGTCCCTCTGCCGCTCAGCCTGTACTTGCTGCAATGTCTCACCGGCAATCTGCTCCTCTTCTGCATTAGCCCTCTCCAGCTGCCGCCTATACAGTATTTACCATTCAAACAATCGCAATTGGCAGCGCAACGATGTGGACACTGTCAGCACAGGCTGAAGTTTCTAACATGAGAAGGCTGACAAGACAGACAAGATGATGTGCAGCAGGTGCATGGCAATCTAAACTCTGACATGCTGTTCAACTTAGAAACACTGAAAGCCAAACTCTTCACTTCTGACCCTGCTGTGCTGGCTGGCATCTCTGCAATTTACCCGTGGGTCATTTTGACTCAGCCTATCACTCAGGGGAAAACATTCAAAGCAGCAGAAGCCGATAGGAGCATGTAACACGATACATACCGGTGTTCCAGCAGTTGCCCTTCTTTCTGGCGCAGCACAGCAGCAGACTGCATATCCTGGTACAGCACCTTACGCTGGGCTTGCTCTGTCTGGCGCTGCGATTCAGCAGCTGCCTGGGCCGCCTGCCGCCGCCCTGCCTCCCCTTCATACCATGCCCTGTCTGAGTCAGCCTGCAAGCCACAGACACTGGGCTGACATGCATGCATGTATTCACACAGGAAACCAGCATGCTTTAGCTGCCAATCTCACCCTCCTGCAACATGTGCTGCCAATCTGAAAAGAAAGGAAAAGGAAAGAAAAGACTACGCTGTTTGGCACCAATTTGATGAGAAGCCAAGGATTATACCGGGCTGCCCAGGTACTGGCAACCTGCATGTGCCTCATGCTTGGCTGTGTGGACCACAGAGATCTGTGGGAGAGCCAACTTCAGACTCATTTAGGCCAGGCATGGACTCGCCAATGGATGCAGTGGCTCTTCAGCCAGAACATAACATACATGAGGCAGCATCGGCATTGTCACACCATCATCACTGGCATCATCCGAGAGCATGTCAGTAAGCTTGGATTGTATGGTGGCACACAGCTGCAGTTGGACCAGGAGCATTGCCAACAGCAGTTTGTGCAGCACCTTGAGATGAAGAAAGGTGGCTTCTTGTGCAGCTCTGGCTGCTTGACGCTGCCTTTCGGCATCCACACTGTCGGCTGCTGCCTGAGCTGCCTGCTCACTTGCTTTGCGCAGCCGCCTTTCCCTTGCTACCTGTAACATGTGCACTGCTGCTCAGGTCCTGTCAGAGACTATACAGACATCTCAAGCTTGTCCATTTTGTGTGTGGTCAAGTCTTGCAGCACATATGCATTGCTATGTTCGCTGTCAAGCTTTTCAGTCTTGCTGCCTGCAGCTAAAACACCTTGAAACCCTCTAGCTGCAGACAACTGGGGCATCTGTCCCATAAAGCAGAGTCCCACACAACACTAAAGCATCTTGACTGATGCTAAACAAGGAAAAACAACTAATAGAAATAGGACAGCAAGCGACCTGCTGTAAGTCTGCTTCTTGTTGGAGCTGCTTCTCTAGGACCAGGCGAGCAGCCTCAGCTCTTGCAGCAGCCTCTAACTCTGCAGCTGCCTCTGCAGCCCGCCGCCTTTCAGCCTGCACACACACCAGAAAGAAAAGTTTACGGTTTTCAGCGATCGTAACGGGAGCCTCCTCAGGCGGCAGCCCGGAGCTATGAACATAGGCCATAGCCCAAAGGGGTACACACACACACACACACACACACACACACACACACACACACACACACACACACACACATAAGCACACACACACACCCCATGCTTAAGCTCAAGGCTTGGTTGTTTAGCTTGATGACCATCTGCCACCTGCAGAGCCTGCACATCCTGTTTGCTACAGTGTCATGGCTGAGCAGCATTGCCCCGAGGATCCTTCAGATTGGCGCTCCAAGTGCAAAGCATGGCAGCGTCCAGCTTGCACATGTGAGAGCACAAGCGCAACTACCTGCTGACATGCAATGCGCACGCTGCACAAAGCTCACAATTCTGAACACTGGCCACACACGCAAGGAAGTAAGCTTGCATGTGGCCAGTATCCAGAATTACCAGCTTTGTGCAGTGTGGGCATTGTATGTCAGCAGCAACGAGCTTTGCAACATTCAGCAGGCAGGAGTGACCTGGTGCAATCTGAGGGTGTCTTCCTGCTCTTGTGCAGCCCAGTCAGCCAGCTGACAGGTGCGGTGGGCCTCAACTGCAGCCTGGCTGGCAGCCACCTCCTGCCTCAGCCGCATCTCAGCTGCTGCATGCAATGCATCTTGCTGCAGCAGCCAGTTACGCTGCCCCGCCTCGAATTCCAGCGCCTGTAGCCACAGCATGCTCAAGGTAGGCTTGCAACTGCAACTTCTGTACCACATGAAATGTGGCTTGCAGTTTCTTGATTGCAGCTGCTGAAAGGAAGGCATCCTGTAGTAACCGCTTGTGCTGGTTTGCTGCCAACCCCGTTGCCTGGGGCGGCAGCATGCCGTCCTGTCACAAGTTTGCGATCCATGTCTCAATGCAGCTGCAGCAACGGATGAGCTGTTGCATGGAGCAGCTTGTCTCAGGTGCTGCATGTGCTGAACCCTGCTGCATCACCAAGTGGTGATGCCATCACACACCAATCAGGGGAAAAGGAAAGAAAACACAAGTTCGCGCTTTTCAGCAATCATGACGGGAGCCATACACAAATGAGACACGGTGCAGTATGTGACTGCACTGCAGACCAATCTAGCACGCACAAGAGGGTACACTCAATGACTGCTGGCATCTTGTCCCGACTCATTGTGCTGACCGGGCGCAGCAGGTGGGCGAAGCATATGACTGACGCACTCCAAGCTAAACTGAAGGTCATGTCCAGTTTGTGGTGCCAGGACTATGCCAGGACATGAGTGACAGGACTGACCTTGATGGCTTCTTCTTCTGCCTTGGCCTTGAGGAGGCGGGCGGCCTGGCGCTGCTTGTGCTGCACCTCCTGCTTCACTGACTCCACCTCCGCTGCACACTGCTGCTTCAGCGCCTGCCACACCATTTCATTTTGTACTTTCTTACTGTCTTCAAGTTTATACCTTGCAGTCTGGGGTGTGGAGCCAGTTGTGACTCATCAGATATCCTGGCTTGAAAGCACAGGTGTATGTGGTATGCGACAAAACCAGGGAGTAGCATCAGTGAGCTGCTGGCATTTTGCATGTGATGAAGGGTGTACTGCAGAACTTGCAAAGCTGATTACAATTCACTCTTACTTTCAGCCATGAAGTTGCATATTCACTGCTGTCTGTCCTGCCCAGGTTCATGACCAGCCTGTGGATAGCAATGAGCACAGCATCCTGAGTGATGTTGTGATGTGGCAGACGTCCTATGTGTGTGCCAGATGTTGAACTGCAAATGCACTCAGTGCGACCTGATTTCTGAAGGCTGATCTGGAGTGGGGCAGTGAGGCAGGATGCTTGGCTTGCCTGGAGCTGAGTCTGGTAGGCCTGCTCCATGCTCTCCACTTGCCTCAGCCGCTGCTCCTTGGCCACATCATCCAGCCTCTGAGCTTCAGCTGCCACCTCATCCTCATGCTGCCTCAAGGCTGCTCGCCGCTCAGTCTCAAGCAAGCTCAGCTGCTGCCTTTCCTACAGGAACACATCAGCAGTCCTATATTCACTCATGATGCTGCGACAGACACCTGTGCTTTCAAGCCAGGATGTCTGATGAGTCACAACCGGCTCCACACCTCAAACTGTGAGGTATTAATGATGACACAGCCCTTTGTAGCTTTGCTGCTTATGCACCATCTTGCTGCTGAAAGGCTGCTGCGTCTTCAGCAAGCTGCCTCACCTATAAAGGTACAGTACATGCAGCAACAGTTGCAGCTGAACTATGCTGTGCTGTCAGTAGCTGCCGATCAGCGCAGCGCTCAGTCTTGAGCAAGGCCCATCTACTGCTTGTCTCGAGAGAACAAGTACTAACACCTCTCATGCGTGCTCAACACCTGAAAACATCAACCTTCGCCTGGGAGTATCTGACCCTCCGCGGCCAAAGTTTGGTGAGTACTTGTGAGCACACAACTTGATCTGGCACAAAAAGCGCCTGCTGCCTCTGCTTCATATAGGCAGCATCATTGGTTGCATGCATGCGTCTGCTGCGCATCTGGTCAAGCCTTTTACATCACCCAACTTGCAGAGAGCACAGCCATATTGCCACAACAGTCCACTGGCTCAAGGCTCAAAATAAGCAGCTCAGTAGCCTCAGAGTAGGTCAGTAGCTTCAGAGTAGCTTTCATCAAGGATGCAAATGTACAGGCTGGGCAGAAGGTGGAAACTCACTCTGGCAAAGGCTCGCTGCTGCTGGGCTTGGCAGTTGGCCTGGGCTTCCAGCTTGGCCACCACCTTCCTGCGGCGGGCAAGTGCATCCTCTGCTGCCTGGATACGCTCCCTCTCCCCAATCTGCAACACCTCTCTGGCGTTTTTTCTCTTTTTCTTTCTGTTTTTCTTTCTGTAGCCTGTCTTGAGAGACAGGCTGGAGATGCTGTTTCAACTGCTGCACAAGCTGTGCAATATATGCTGACGGGTCAGTTGTGACGCTTACTACTTTTGAGCATATATAAACAATGTCAGAAAGCGCGCAAGACACATGAAATTTCGCATGGGGACTCACATACAGACATGTATGCATGAGATAGCATGGAGGCAAGGAAGACAGTCATGCAAGTGGCACAAAACTATGTGATGGTGCATTGATGCATGGCCGGCAACAAAGTAAGCAAGCAAGCCAGCAAGCAGTAAACATGTGGCCGAATGCGCTGCCAGTCGGCTGGTGTGACAGACAAGTAACAAAATCAAGCTTGCTACAGAGCCAATCTTTGAGGCAGACATACAGCATTGCCAAAAAAGACGCAGTTGCAATGAGCAGTTGACCTGCAGCTTGACAGCAGATGGGGGAAAGTGCTTGAAGAGGGGATAGTTGTGATCCCCACAGGCCAGGGGGTGCAGGGCCTGAGCAGGGGGGCCTACATCCTCTGAGGTGGCATCTCGCAGCTGGTACGCATGCCTGATCATCTGCATGCAACCACAAACGGCAGCACATGGAGTGAGAAGTGGAACAGGTGTGAAGTCACTGAGTTGCTCATGCTGTGTGGTCATTCAGTCGCCAGATGAATTGAACATCGGCAGGACTGCGACATGGTATCTGCATACAGGCCATTAAATCTCCCTGCGCAGGGTGGTCAACTGGTAAGTGGCATACAAAGCTGTGTAGCTAGAGCTTCCAATTGGCAGAACAGGCACGTGTGAAGATTTGCCAGCATACGCACCAGACAGATGCATCAGGACTGGCAATCACAGGGTTATGCATACAGCAATCAATCACACAGAGACACCGTACTGGCTGCATGTGCTGCTATGAACGGCAACTCAAGAGAGTAATACCACAAAAAGTGATAAATAATCCAGATTTGTGGGTGACAATGTGCAGTATCACAGCTGAGCGAGTAGTTCTGTTGCATTCAATCAGTTGGACATGCATCGGCTTACGTAAGCATCAGCTATTACGCTCAGTATTGGCGTACGTGACCAACAGCTGTTATGTCAACGGCTGGAGCTGGACATGCTGACTGTGCTGAGATCTGAGGCAGCAATATGAGGAAGAGCCCAGCCAGAGCAATATGAAAACCTTTGCTTGCAGACAACATGTGTTCATGTCATACAGCCCCAATTATCAATGTCATACAGCCCCAATCATCAATGTCATACAGGTGTTCATGTCATACAGGTGTTGTGTCACCTTGTTGAGGTCCAGGGGGTTGCAGCGGCGAGTAATGCCTTCCATCTGCTGCATGGTCTCAGCAGACATGATCTCTGCTCTGAAGTACATCAGGTATGACAGAAGCAGGAACATGAGGAAGGGCGGGCTGTTGCTGAAGACGTGGTCCCACAGCATCAGCCAGTCTGACTTGGAGAGCACCTCTGTCAGGGCTGTGGACAGCAGCCCCCATGCATGCACCTCAATGCCCCCAGGCCCTGCAGTTGGCCACAAGCTGCACGTGTCACTGTGCATTTGTCTGCACTGGCAGTAGTTCAGGTAGGTACACATGGCATTTGTTTGATACACGTTCTCATATCATGGTAACCCAAATGTGATGCACGCTGCAGAGTGGTTCCCTCCGAGTCTACCATTTGGTCTACCAACATGTTGAAACTTGCATGGTTGGACTGAAGGCAGGCCTGGAGCATGATGCAGACCATAAGCATGTATCAGCGATGACTCTGGCCGGGGTTACTAATATGGACTGACCTGATGACATGGCTTGGAAGAGATGAGGGTCATGGAAGGCCAGCAGCTCCCCCAGCTGTCCCAGCACAGGCAGGGGTGGGTGGGGAAAGTGGGTGAACCAGTGCTGGCCCCAGTTGCTCAGCAGACTTGCTACCACCTGCAGTATGGCATGCTTATGCACCAGGACAAGAAGACCTGACCAGATTTTGACATGGCAACCTACTTGGGATGCACACAAATGGGCGATGATGGCCCAACAGAGCCAGCAGTCACAAGACACAGCTGGATGGCAGAAGGCAAAGCTGAGGTGCGTCAGGACATGCAAAGCAGGTCAGGATGAATGTGAATGAACAGGACAGCAATCATGTTTGTGGGCAAGCTACAGGCTGCTTGTGCGCTGAGGTCCTGCATCACTGTTCAGCACCTCAAAGCAGCTCTCCAGATCTGCCTTGAAGAGCCTGACAAAGGGGAAGGCTAGCGCAGGTAGAAAGGCAACCTCCCCCAGCACAGGAGCCCAGTGGGTCAGGGCTGACAGTGTGCGTGCCAATCGCCTGAGCAAGGACCTGTCCCCTACTGGATAGTCCTTCTCCAGGTGGACATATGCTGGGTGCATGCCCATGTTGGATAGGCCCTGCAGTGAGCACAATGCATCATACAGGAAGCTACTCAGAATAGCATGGATTCTAACTCATGAATGAATGAATGAATGCATGCATTCATGCACAAATGAATGCACAAATGAATGCACAAACGAATGAATGAATGAATGCTTTCAGCACATATGGCAGCTACTCCACAAGGCGTATCTAGTCCTAGTCACTACAGGAAGGTGTGAACAGTGTTCTGTTATTCAGCGAGGAAAACTTTGTGTTCTCACTGTGCAGACTGTGCATCTGGAATGAGGCCTACATGCACAGTGCAGGATGCACTCATGCATAGAACTAGGACAGGACTATGCCATGCAAAAGCTGCAACATTTCCTCAAGAGTGGGTGTGCACCTGGAAGGCCTCAGACTTGTGTGGCAGGCGCAGCAGAAAGTCCCACACCAGCAGGCGATACTTGGCTGGGTACTCTCCATATGCCAGCAGCAGCTCCTGCAAAGGGGGAAAAAAGAAAAGTTTATGGTTTTCAGCAATCATAACAGGAGCCTCCTAAGGCAGCAGCGTGGAGCTTTGCTCCTGCAAAGGGCATAAGCTGGCTTGCAATCCACCAAGCCCTTGCTCAGGTAGGCTGCTGTTTGCTTGATGCCTGAGCATATGTTGAGATCAACTGGGCTTGCAAGGGCAGTTGTCACATACACAGCTAGTACCAGACTGGTGTGACAGCAGTGAAGAGTAACAATTGCAGGGCCAACATATTATCTGACATATTTCTGATGATGATTATGTTTGTCTGTCCTTCTTTGCCTTTTTCCTTCTCTGATGAAACACTGCAATTCCGTCCCCAACCACTGTGAGATCCCTGACCAGAATACATGTCTTTTTTTACTGTTTTAATTTTTCTACAAATTCCATTATGCATTTATAAATCACATCATAAACGGTACACAAAGAAAGAGGCTGCAGAGCATTGTTGCACAGGAAGGTAACCTGCCTGGTCACAGCAACATCACAACTTAGCAGGGACCTTTTTCCAGCTGACACATGTCACTAGTGAAGCTGTTAATGGATTCGTCAGTAGGGTGCAGTTGGCTGCTGTTGCGAACAAGGGCAGGAGCCCACCTGCAGGCGGTGCTGGTTGAGCTGCACCCCTTGAGGGTCCAGACGGGCCACCCTGCACTGCTGGTTGTTGGGCACTAGGCTTCCGTCCTGCTCATCCTTTTTGCCAGCATTTGTCTCTGTATCTGCTGCATGGTCACAGAAGCTAGGTGATGCCCTTGGTTGTGTTAGCTGGCGTGACAATCCAGGCATGTTGGTGTAGCTGATGCTCTGTTCAGCATCACTGTGATTGACAGTGGCGCAGCATTATGTGTCTGGCATAAGTAGACTGCGTCCAATTGCAGCCTGGATCTCAGGGTAAACCACCAGCCTTCTATTTGTTCCACAATGCGTTTGTGCTGTAACTGCAGCAAATGCAATTCTAGCCACAAATTTGACCGTGCAGATGGCAGCAACGGCATCTGCGTTCCTTTGGAATAGCACATGCTTGCAAGGAATGCTGCTTAGCCAATCAGTAACACTTGGCTATGCTGCACGTCAACTCCTGTTGCAATCTTGCTGTGATGTCAAAGAAGGCTATGCTCATCCAGTGTTGCATGTCACCTGCTCTTCTGCTGTCATGCCTTTTGGGGCTATGCCCAGCTGGCTGCTTGGAGCGTGCCCCCTTGGTCTGAAATGGCAGCACCAGCTTTGAGTCCAACTCGAGCCCATTAGCAGCAAATGCGTTCTCTTTGCCTGTCGAGGTCCCAATCAGCTTGGCAGGGCTGGATGGTGGGGAAGGCAAACGCGGCCCTGCTTGCTGAAGGGAGGTTCGCGACGTGCGCCTCAGAGGCTGTGTTGTTCCCACTTGCTGCTTGCGCACAGCCACTAGATCGTACAGATGCAGCTGCAGCAGTAGGATTTGGTGTAAGGGAGCTTCCTTGAGTGCCACTGGCAGCAGGGGCAGTTCAGCAGACCATGCAAATGCATGAACATCAGCTGCTATTTGCTGGCTTTTCTTGGCACATGCCGGTGCTGTTCAAGTCTGCTGCACATTGTAAATCAGCAGCAGTCATAGGACAGCAAGACTCTGAGCATGCATGTTATGTGTTGTTGCTCTGCTCCAGACAAGTGCATGCATGTTATCATACAGCATCAGCCTAATGCTGTTCCTGAGGTCCTGCATGACAACATGAACGCAGGTCTTGCAATGCTGGACTGTGATTGACTCGGCATCATGCCAAAAAGGATGCTTGAACATGCTGGACGCTTTGCACAGGCTGCTGCCCAAGCAGTCCACAGTAATGCTTGCAAGCAGGCATAGGAGACTGGCAGTGCTGGCAGCTGCTGACCCACCTCCCCTTCTTGGGTGATGAGTGCTGCATAGTTGCCTCTGCGGTCCAGGGCCATCTTCACACAGGCTTGTTTCTGAGTCGCAGGCTCAATGCAGCAGCACACCTTGCCCTCCACCACATCCACAAACCGCACAACACCATCAGTTCCCACAGCTGCAGCCAGGCAAAGCATACACACAGTGGACACAATCAATCATCTTCAGGGTATCATGCAACATGTCAGGACACGCACAGCACACTGCAAGACACGTCAATCCATGCACAACTACTGCACATAGTGCTGGTCACTGTGTACTCTGTATTGTGATTTGCAGAAGTGAGCCTTTGGCCTGCTTACTGTAGGTCTGTGTTGTGTCATCTATGCAGAAAGACATTCTTGTGTTGTCAATATGGTAGCCAGCGACCAACAACGGCATGTTGTACAGGATTGTTATAATGGCAGGCATTGCCGTTGCCCAACACAAAGGCCGAAGCTAATGTAGTCAGCTGTGATGCACACAGCTTCTCACAGCGGATCTGTGCACCAATGCCTCAGACTTCAACAAGCAAGAGGCTGGAAGGTGTTGAGCAGGCTGTACTTGATCAGCAGCACATGTGGGGCACAAGCTATATCAGAACATTGATGTCCACCCCTCAACTGTGACTCACACACAGACCAAAGCCGGCTTGCACAGTGCGTCAGGGCAACCTCTGCAAAGCATACCTGCTATTATTTGTGAATCTGGCATGAAGTGCAGCTGGGCTGTGCCATACACGCTGTGTGGTATGGGCAGGTGCAAGGCATACAGCAGCTCAGCAGCAGCAAGGTCCCAGATGAAGAGCAAGGGAGCGGTGCCCCCAGCAACCATCCAGGCACCGTCAGGGCTGACGCAGAAGGTGCGGCAGGCTGGCTGGCTGCTGCCTGGTATAGCAGGCTCCAGCTTCTTCAACAGAGTCAGGCTTGTTGCATCCCATAGCCAGAAGCTGTCATCCTGCAGCATACACAGCTGGATGAGCTAGCTAGTGAAAGAAAAGAGAAGAAAGGTTACGCTTTTCTTCTCTGTTGAAAAAGTTTAACGCTTTTCTTAAATGAGAAGCTTACACTGTTCAGCAATCATAACGGGAGCCTCCTAAGGCGGCAGCCCGGAGCTGCTAGCTAGTGACCTAAGGGCTCTCAGCTTGGCATTGTTACTCAGGTCATGCAGCATCATTGAGCTGACGCATTGACCCAGTGACATTATTTGCAAGCAACTTGCAAATGACTGATGCATGCTCACAGATCTGGCTGACCAGACATTCAAATGTCCTTCTATGAAACATGCACCCCACACAAACACACACAAGTGCAACAAAACGCTGATGCCCATACCTTGAGTACAGTGATGAGCACATTGCCATCCAGAGCATACTCAGCCTGTACAGCAGAGTTGGGACCAGTGCCAAGGGCCTTCTTCCTAGTCAGGTTCTGCATGCCCACCATGACATTGAGCAGCCAGCAAATCCATCAGCATGTTGCACAGCATGCGTATGAAGACTCGCATGTTAGATGAACAGGTCAGTCTGTAATTGGTGACTCATGAAGATGATTGACAGGTGGCAGGAGGATGACTTCAGGACAGATATGTATTGGTGCAGCATGCAGCACATGATCTACATGTACAAACCTTCAAGTCCCACAGCAGGACGCAGTCTGAGGACACAGTAACAAGCTCATCACCTGAACTCCTTAAAGACATGTGACGCACTGGACTGCATAACATAAGCTGTATTGAGTTTGTGATCATGGGCACAGGGAGTGCGATGTGATTGTTGGGCTGATTGTAGGGCCGCAAAGCTGTTACCTTCTGTGTCCTTTGAGTGTTGCCAGCCTGGACATCTGGTGTGTGTCGTACACTTGCACTGACCCATCCTGTGAGGCAGCACAGATACTGTTCAAGCTAGCCTGACTGCCAGGTATGCTAAGTTCTGCACTACAGATGTATGCGACCAAACGTACACTCATGTGGGGTGACATGCATCTGATGACTGAGGTCAACAGTGCTGGTGAAAGAATCACCAAAGCTATGGGAGGTTCACCTGAAGGGCAATATATGCTTGCCTTTTGGCAGAAACGCCCAATTTGACTGCTGATCCTCCAGCCTGTTGCCCAGCCAACCGTGCATACCGATTCCTGCAGAGTAAGCGTTTGCCACTGGCCACCATAGACAGATGGTTGATCAGCATAGGGGCTGCTGACTTACTTTGATATATACAGGAGCACGACTACCCCTTTCTCGTCCACGGTCGTGACTATGTCTCCTGTGAAGTTAAAGTCAACTGCTTTGAAGGGCACCGCCTTTGCAAGCCCTCCTGCCTTGGTGGAAGGGTTCTTGATGGCTGAGATAAAGCCATCTTCTACTTCCGGAACACCAGTCCATATCTTGCCAAATGAACTGCAGAGGGTTGTGTGTGCGGCCATGATCAGCGGCAGCGCTCCATCATCTCGGCGATGGCCTCTCTCAAGCAGACTATCGCTTTGTGTGCCTGATCTGGAGCTTGATGATCAGTCAACACAAAATTGCGTCAGATCTGTCATCTCGGCGATTTTGAATCAGCCAGTCCCATGCCGTGAAAATGCCCGAAGCTCCAATCGAAGCTGCAGCGACGCCAGAAAACTCGGATCGTACTCCTGTATATAGTACCACGATTGAAAACGACGCTCGTGAAGGGCCAGATAAGCGGGTGGTTTGTGCGACATTCTGGTCACAACCTAGAGTGACTTATCACTGCCGTGATACCGATCGGCATCGCGATGCTGTCGAGGTCCAGGCTGACGTCGCCTTGGCTCCTTTTGGTGGGCCAGCGATGCCTGGTCAGTACAGCTCCAGATATCATCACCTCTGTGTGCAACCCCGCCGCTATGCTGCACGGGGCAGGAGATCTGCGATTCGAAGATTTGCCGATGGCCGGTGAGGTGGCGCCGAACCACGTACGGGTGCAGATGAGGGCCGTCGGTATCTGCGGATCAGATGTGCATTTTCTCAAGAACGTGCGACTGCCCATGTGTTGTGGTTCGCTTGCCCATCAAACCAGCGTTGCAGTAGTCAGTAATCATCAATATTGCGATGCTCTGCACTTATCTGCACAGGGCCGAATGGGTTCGTTTGAAATAACAGAGCCTTTGGTTGTCGGTCATGAGTCTGCAGGGTGCGTTTTCAAGCTGTTCGCTCGCAATCGTGACCCTACAGGAACATGTAGCCGAAAGTGAAAGCATCCAACAGTCACTGTGGCTTTGTGTGTCACAGAGAGGTGGTTCAAGCAGGTTCTGCTGTGAACAGTTTGAAAGAGGGCGACAGAGTAGCCTTAGAACCTGGAATCCCATGCTGGAGCCACAAGATGTCAAGGCAAGATGCCGCCAGTAGCGGCACCAAAGCATGATGCAGATTCCTGCAGCTTGACCAAACCACATCATGACTCATGTTCACTCAGTTGGTAGCATGCAACTGCTTGTCTGAATGGGTGATCCTCAGCACTATACTGGCGCACAATCCAATTGTACATGTCCAAACTCAACTCTGCCGTGCAATCAGCACTGCTGATGCAGAAACTGCTGTCCAGACATTAGCCTGTTTGTCACCCCATGACAGTCATGCATGTGTTGACATGCAGCTGTGCATGGTCTACATCAATGATGAGCTTTCCCTACTGACGCATGTATGGTGTTGGGCATCTGTTGTTTGCGTGATGTGCTATTCAACATAGTCAGTTGGCGTTCATGAAGCTTGACGCACTGCATAGTAGAGTGCCAGGGTGATGTACTGTGCTGCCTAATGCACATGTAGCATTACACTAACACAGTTGAACATCAAGTTTGTAGGCAAGGTCGGTACAACCTGGACCCCAACATCAAGTTTTTCTCGTTACCACCAGTGCATGGCGCCCTGCGCAAGTATGTGGATCATCCAGCTGATTTCTGCTTCAAGCTTCCAGATTGCTTGACATTTGAACAAGGAGCATTGGTGGAGCCTCTCAGCATTGCAGGTCCAACAAAGTGCCTGCATTGGCGCGTGTACTTCTACTAGTAGTATGCTTGTCTTCAGGATGCAGTCTCAGTGCTTGTATGTTGCTGCATGCACACAATCAATGACATTCTTGTATACATTGAGGGCTTGAAAGCAGCATGTTATACTGGCAAAGTCAATTTGAACATGTCTCGTATGTGAAGCACAAATACACAACCTGCAAAGCATGTGATGCAGCCCTCTCACAAATTATGCTTTGTGCAGTGCATGCATGCAGAAGGGCAGGCGTAGGACCTGGTAAGAAAGTTGCCATATTGGGAGCAGGGCCAATAGGTAATTGCTATCATAGGTTTTCTTTTTAGCCCACTGAATGACAGGTGAGGCAAGACACGAGGGCTCATGTCTAGGACATATGCAGTTGTACTTTTTGCAGCGTATGGCATCCCTGTATTGGAATTGGAGCCATGTACAGGGGGCTCTGCCATCAACTCTGCCCGCAAGCTTGCAGAGCAAAATCTCATTTGTGTTTGCTGCTGGTTGGCCATCTATCTAACTGCTGCCAATCTGCTTTTGGAATCTATGTATTGGCTGTGGGATCTATGCATTGATGTTGTGCCAGATTTGACATTCAAGTATGATCCTGATCTTCTTAGTACATAGAATGGTGAGGTGTCCTTTTCAGGATCTCTTTGTTTGCATGGTCAGGTCCAGTGTGTCAAACACTGGGGCTTTTGAATTCTGACAAACAAACAGGATGTGCCTGCCAACCTTCACAGACACATTTGGAACATTTTTCTGTCCCGTTTCTTCAGCACAAACACAAGAAGATGCTGCAGAGCACTGGCAAGTCAAGATTATCTACAGACAGCTGATGTTTGGAAACACCTTAGTGAAGCTGCTTTGCAGGATTGATGATGCTAGCAGCAGCCAAAGCCTTTTCAGCTAGCAGTGTAGCCATCACTGATATCAGGCCAGGCAACCTGCCTGTGGCTCAAACCCTGGGTGCAAAGTATGCCCTGGACCAATCAAAGGCAAAAAGCACAGCTGAGAATGTGGAAGCTATCAGAGCGGTGTTTCCTGAGGGTCCAGATATCGTCATTGACTGCGTTGGCTTCAGTAGTACCGTCACAGTGAGCTGCGCAAGACGTACTACATGATGTCACAGACTGTTACAGACTGGTACAGGATGTTACAAGATGGGCATTGCCCATGAAGCGTTGGCACTCTTCAAACTGGGCATCTGAATCAGGCCAGCCTGCATCTAGGGTGACCAGTAGTGATGACAAAATCAGTGCCAGCATGCGAAATTGCACATATTTGTCAGGCAGGAGTACATGTGTAGTCTGCAATGCACACGATTGTTGTGCACATGCCATCTCACAGCATCAATCTGGTTAGGCAGCACAGGCACACATGACATAGCTGTGCACAGTTCACAGGCATTAAACAAACCCACCTTTGTGCAATTACGGGTTGCCACAATATCATCGCTGGCAGCAGCTCCCAACGTTTGCATCATGAGTTTCCGCACACACTACCAGTGGCCTGCACAGTGGTGTGCAAAGTGCTATCAGACCATCGTTGCAATGCTGAAGACCAGATTGTCACAGTGGTGTCATGGACGCTGCAGACAGCACTACAGGCCGTTGCTTCTGGCGGAACAGTGGTGCAAGTGGGCTTGGGTCAGGACACATGCTGTGCCCCAACCATGCAGACAGTGTTCAAGGAAATCAACTTCACTGGCAGCTGGCTGTACACCAACACGGTCAGCAGTCAGCTTCACATAGCACTAGCTTGTCTCATGCAATTTGACTGAATCTGCTTGACCATCAGTGATAGTCAGTGTCTATCCTTGGTTGCAGTGCATGTGTGTATGCCAGGCAGTGGCAACCAGCTGTATCATGTCTTTGCCCACTATGTAATTGTGCTTGCATGTTGTCAGAGCACATTGCATCTGTGCCTGCATTGTCCTGCTTGGCACATTGTTTTCTGGCTGTTGTTGACCTATTTGGAAGATTGCAAGCTATGTCCGTTTTGTCTGCAGTTTCCACTGTGTATCAGCCTGTTGGAAGAGGGCAAGATTCGGACGGAGCCTTTGATCACGCACAGACTTGCTTTTTCAGAAGCAGAGGTTCTCAAAGGCTTTCAGATAGCTTCGAATTCTGCCACGACAGGCGCCATTAAAGTCATGTTCAGCTGGTGAACAACTCTAACTTTACCATGCATCAATGAGCTTTAGTCATGACTGGTACCGCTTATCAGTGTGGCTAGTCTATGCACACTTACCAGGTTTGATTTGCAGAATAGCCCCTGCCAATTGATTTCCAGCACTGTAAAACCTCAGCTGTCCATATCTGCCACAGTTCGAGTGGACTTTAGCTGGGATGTTAGTTGCTGCTTGTACAGCAAGCTGCTATATGGCTGGTAGCATTTGTTGATGCAGTGTGTTATGCTCTTGCTTGTTTGCTGTACGAAACATGGTTTGCATGTAAGTCACAATTGGTGAGTGTCACGGTTCAGGTTGTACGCGCTGTTGTGGTAGAATTGATGTCAGACTCCTTCTTGCAACAAACAATGGCAGAGAGCGAAAGCATGGAAGTTATGAGAACAAAACCACAAAGAAAACATCGGCATGCAAGGCTTGGCTACAACACAGCATGGATACTAAACAAGGGTGTCAGAGAAAGTGAGTGCAGCAAAGCAGCAAGTGCAGCGCCCCTTGCATGGGTCACGCAGTAACATTGAGCAACCAAGTCTACGTCACGGAAGGCTTGGCAACTCTAACAGCCATGTGTCATTGTGTAGAAGATCATTCTTGCTTGCGCCACCAAAGACAACCAGGCCAGCTTTGTTGTCTGGCAGGCTTGTAAGCGCCATGCTATGCCCACTTCTGCCAGAAGGTCTTGCCATCCCCTGTAGGAACATCAGTACAACTTCGCACACCAGGAAACAATGAGGCAGGTCTAGCTGACATGTCATATGCCTGTCATAGCTCTCGTGATCATGGCAACAGTGACCAGACATTGAACACATGTACGTGCATTCATGGTGGCACCTAGCAGTTCCAACAGGAATGTAAGCTGTAAATCCACAGAACCCAGAGCAACATCATGACCTGCACTTCACTAGCCAACGACCTCATCTGCAGAATGAATGGACACAGCAGCAGCGCACTGCATATACAAACAGGAGTCGATGCCCCCTCATGGGGTAGGGCCTTAGGATTTGTAATCTATGCTGGCAATCATCAGGGACACTAGGCCTATCAGGACTAAATCAAATCACTGCAAGGGCAAGCAAAGCTGACCTGGATCTTGGGGGTGCTCCAGCGCCATGTGAGGGTGTCCAACAAAGCAACGTTGCTGAAGAACATGTCCTGCCTGCTGTCGCAGCCGCCAAAGGTTGCCAGGTGGCGGTCATCAGGCAGGGCCAGGGTGGTGTGGCCATAGCGGGGGCTGGGGGCCTCCCCCTCCACCTCTGATGTGTGCTCTGTCCACTTCCATGCATCTGTGTTCAATGTATACACCTGTGTTCAACATACACATCTGTGTTCAAGGTATACATCTGTGTTCAAGGTATACATCTGTGTTCAAGGTATACACCTGTGACATGATCAGACACATTGCTGAGATGATGTGGCTTGTGTGCTCATGTGCACCCTGACTGCGTCAAACACATCCTGCAACAAACCTCAGGAGAACGTGACAATCTCTCACTGCAACCCTTCTCTTGTTGTATCCACAGACACCAGCAGCAGGAGATGCCGAGTTGTGGCTACAACATGGCTTGCATCAAGGTTCAGTGACTTGAATCAGAGCACCAGAGCAGTCTTATCCTGTGTTGACAACTGTGGAAGTGATGCATGCAGCAGGAGTCTGACCTCTTTCAGTGACCAGGCCTTGTCTCCTGTGCCCTGCCCCCCCATGATGACCACCCTGCCCCCTACTGCCGTGGCCCTGCAACAACCCATTGCCTTTGTTCTCAGCCGGCTTTCATTCTTCAGCTTTCAGCTACAGCTTGGCCAGATGTAAACTGCATTGTACACTCAGGCATTCCAAGCCCATGTTTTTACACAATTCCTCGCAATTGCGCTTCAGAGTTTACTTCAAGTTTCAGCCAAATGTACAGTACTGCGATCTGCTGACCTACCCTATGCTGCCGGCCTGACACTGCATGTAACCTGGGCATGACATCAGCTGCCATACCAGCATTCCTTCCAAGGGTGCTCTGGCAGCAAGCTGTGACGGAAGACAATAGCAAAACAACATGCTGCATAGCATTGTATGCAAATGTTGTTCATGCTTGCACAGCCAGCATGGCAAACAGCCCATCTACACTGTCACATGGAACAAGATTTGCTGTTCTGCCTGCTAAAAACTTACAACAGCACCATCGCAGGGATGCTGGGAAAGCACAATCATTGGAACAGTGCTCAGGGTCAAGAACCAGTGCAACGTGTCACAATGTGCTGTGCCAGCTGCCAGAGTGCATGCCCTCACAATTTACAAACTGCATACCAGCGTCTGCCGCATGAGGGCAGATACATGAGACCAACAGGGGCAGCAAGTGGGGCAGATGACTCACGAGTGATAGGCCCTGCCCTTGGGTGGCGCCCCCTTTGCCTTCATCCCAAACCAGACCAGACGTTTGACATCAATCACAAACATGTCATTCTTGAACCTGCCGGCATCATCCATCCCTCCAAAGATGAGCAGGCGGCCTTCAGGCAGCACAGTGCAGCTGTGGCCAGTGCGTGCTGGCAGTGGTTTGCCTGCCTCCCCTGCATGGCACCACATGATATCAGTGCCCTTGCTTTCATTGATTCAAAAGATGATGATCTGTGTTCCCCAGCGGTCAGGTATGTGCTGCTCTGAGTAGCTCATGCTCAAGGTCCTATTTTGGCAGCTAGCGTACCAGTTGTAGCACGAGAGGCTGTGTGCATAATCTGCTGCAACGGTCATCTTTTAGTAAAACCTTAAACACCGGCAGTATTTTGGAACTGACACACCATGCTGTACACAGCTCGTGGCACGGCTCTTTGTGAGTACCCTGGGTCTGAAGTGAGACTGAACAGCAGCATAGGAAAGCACAAGTGAGGTCCTCAACCCGTGGACAGTTGTGAATGCACCCTCTATGGCTGTTCTGAATCTTGGAACAACCACCAAGAGGACTAACCTCATTCTTGACCGTAGCTGAACATGTTCTGAAGAGGTCTGAAGAGCCTCTGACACTGTTCATGAACGCGTTTACTGTAGATTCTCCTCAGCAGGCGCTTTGGGATTTGAGTGCAGCAATTGGGCAAGGTCTTGGAGATACCTGTGATTGAGAGACCAATCCACAGGCGCATGTCTGGCTCCAGAATGATCAAGTCGTTGTACACCTTGTTGCCAGCATCAGCTGCATTGCCTGCTTCATTCTCATCTACCTCATGCGGGGACTCCCCACCATACACCACCAGCTGCTCACCCTACACACCAAGTACACAAGAGTGTAACACAGGCATCATTATGTCTAATTGGCAAGGAGGCGTGAACATCTTGCAACAACAATGATGGAACAGGCAGCACATGCAGTCTGATGTGTGACACAGGCACTTGCATCACTGTGTCCAGCTGGCAAAGATGCATGAACATCTCGCAACAACAAAGATGGAACAGGCAGCACATGCAGTCTGATGCAAACCAGCAGGGAGTGAGGTGTGCTGGTGTGAGATGCTTGACAATGTTCTTTGCAGCAAAGGCAAGACTGTGCAAGTGTCTGAAAGATCAAGACATGATGGATTGGAAGTAGGAGGATGCAGGTAGGAGAGGGAAGACTGTGGTGTGCATTGCAGAATGCTTCAGCCCAAAGCTGACTGTGACATGGATGCAGTCCAACGAGTACCTCATCACATTGCAGCATGTAGGCAGAGTGCCAGGCTGTTGTAGAAGGCAGGTCAGCACTAGGCAGCCTGCTCCAGCCAGCCTGCCCCACATCCAGAATCCAGGCATCTGACAGGTGGCCA
>JAABUK010003411.1_pt1 | contig 26884 bp, 39 predicted proteins | sample 5559141 | NCBI WGS metagenome assembly JAABUK01 (sample SAMN10711869, study PRJNA513367) | rock metagenome | isolation source: Antarctica rocks | place: Antarctica: Victoria Land, Pudding Butte nord | collected 2016-01-03
ACTTTTTGATGTCCAAAGGGTCTGTTCATCTGCGATCATTGGCTGCAGCTGTATCATAGGAGTGACGCCAGATTTTATGGTCAGTGGAGCAAGTCAGGTGTAGGGCGTTCCTAAACTTTGAAACAAATTACGTTCTGCTTCTGTAGTCTTTGTGCATATGGAGATTGTTTTGTAACCTGGAAGATACTGACAGGTACTTAAGAGCTACAATGTAACGTGTTGTGATGCACTGCAGAAGACATGAATGTGATGTTGCATGCTTGTTTGCTGAAGTTGCAACTACTGTGAGATGCAACACAAGACTGCACAAGACCATGGTCGACAAGCAAGTGCCTCGTAGTGCAGTCAGTACTGTGATGGTATGGTGAAGTTGTTATGCATAAGTGCCTATTTGCCAACAAATATACGTATGTATGATGCCGAGCAAACCTGCACCGTGGTAGGTATCATTGAACCAAACGGTATTTTCACAGGGAAGCAAACTAATTAGGTGGTGGTGGAGGAGATGAGCAGATTGGTCAGCAAAACAGTTGCGAAATGCAGACCAAGCAATTTGAATCAGCCATGCAGAGAACCAATTCTGTCAGGTCAAAACAAAGGTGAATGCAGCTACAGAAAGCACACAAAGGCTGACTTCAATACGCAGCAGCAATCCTCAAGAGTCAGTTGCCTGTTGGACACATACTACCCTGATGCTTTTGCAGCAGCAGTTGGAGCAGACGTTGGGGCTGTGACATTGAGGGCTTCTTGTATGTCAACAGGTATAATGGATCCTGCACACGACAAGAGACACAACAATGAAAAATTGGCGAGATGACCCATGGCTTGATCTGACTGTTGTGGCGTTAGTTCTGTAGACCAGCATCCCAACTGCAGCTCTAGAGCAACACAGTTGCACATGCAAAACCTGACAATGCAGTGCAGCTTCTGTGCAGGATGTTCAGGCACATGGACAAGCCCTCGATGATAATGACAAATGCTTAGGCCCCATGTTGCATCTCACACAGGCAGCATTAATGGACCAATTCTGGCAAGGACGCATGCTGTCAATGTACCTGAAGACACAACGACGTTGACTAGCACCCCTGCGCTGCACTGACCAGGCCCAGATGAAGTAAACACCACAACTCCTGCTTCAGTCATCTTCAGAGTGACTGTGGCAGCAGTGTGGAGGGACACCAGCTGAGCAAAGCCAGTTGCAGTGGTGCTGAAATTGGTGGGGCAGGTGTCTGCAGAGCACACACATACATCCATTCAGTCATGCATTCATTCATTTCTTAAATATATGTCTTCCGCCAGGGTCAGGTATGTACAGTCCTACGTAAGCTCCCTGGATGAGATCCTGTTTTGGTAAAACATCCTGATCACCTCAGTCCAACAGTCACAGCAAGGCTGCAACGTTGTGATCACAGAATGTGCATTAGAAGCAAGCTACATCTGGGACTGTCAGTCAAGGCATGAGCAAACTTCAGTATGAAAGATTAGCACCTGAGGGGATTTTCCACAAGGAGAACTGGCCTCCAGCAGTGTGATTCCAGTGGATGGTGACAGTGTCACCTACCACGGCAGCTACATCTCTGTACCTGCTCTGGTTGAAGCTTGCTGGCAGGCCCCATGGGACATCAATAGCCTCTGCATGAAGAGGCCACAAGTTACTGCTTGCAGCAATATTTGTTGAATACAAAGGGGTGTTGCAATCGAAACTCAGCAGATGCCCATCAAAATGTGTTACCGAGCAGCAAGTGTGCTTGCACCGTGTTCAACATGCGCAGGCTGCAGCAACAAGGGGGAAAAGCAATTGTGCTTACTCAACAACCTCCTGGACGCTCCCTGAAGAGAATGCTCAGACTTGGCAGGCCGAGCTTGCACTGACCCTGCAGAGACAGAGTTCAAGCTGTGTGCATAGGACTGGCTGACGCATCACAACTATGTGGCAGCGGTACAAGACGTTGAAGAGGGTGAAATACTGACAGTGTTACAGCAGAATATATTCGTTTACCCTGAAACAGGCATATGGCCAGAAGCACCAGAGCACACGCAGCTGTCGCTTTCATGTTGGCCTAGAGTGGCCTGCAAGACATGCACAGGATCGACACTATTTCTGTTGATTCGTATTTGGGTTTGACTTTTGAATCTCTACAACATGCACCCCGTGACAAACACAGCTGCGCAAACGACACTCGCACTTGATTTGTCACAACAGCCTGCCACTGCACCGAATCAAGATAAAGTGCGTATCAGTTTGCGCGAAAGCGCAGGCACACCTCAAGCTTGCGACAAGTATACGAATGCACAAAAGCACGCTCTTCTTTGATGCTCACCACTCTGGCGGAACGAAGAAAGGGTGAGCCCCTGATGCCTCTGCGTTGTTCCTGCCTCGGCTTGGCGTGCAGAAAAGCCTACGTGCCGGTACCGTTGGGTACCTTCAACACCTTCAGCACCTATATGAAGCTGAGCACTTGTAACGGTGCTGTACGCTGAAACATAACATCACCTTCCGCAAGCACCGTCACAAACATCACCGTCACAATTAGCTCAGCATCAAAGATCGAAGCAACTGTTGCATTGACCAGCGCCATCGCCAGAGTGCGGTTGCAGAATGATTGGCTGCACTGCAACAGCTGAAACCAAAATCAGCATATTTGCATCTGCGTAACTCGATACAATTCGGCCGCTGGCGTGATGGCAGACATCGATTTATTCGACAACTGGTTCCGAGTGGCTGATAAAGACAAAGATGGAGCTGTCAGTGGTGCGGAAGCCGTGGAGTTCTTCCAGCGATCTAAGCTTCCTCAGGCTACGTTGTTCCAGGTACGATTAGCAGCACAGCTCTGCAAGTTTGCAGTGACTTTAGCTTGAACCATCTTTGCAGCACACTAGCACTGTTGACGTCGCCTTGACATCAGGCATGAATGTGCGTAGGTGTGGAACATGGTCGCCGGAGACAGCCCAGCATTGAACAAGCCACAGTTTTACAGCACGCTTCGTTTGATCTCCCTAGCCCAGGTAAAGATATCTGCAGATTGTGGAGCAGTCGCTCATCCTAGGCTGCAAAATGGAGCAATTACTCAATGTGGTCTCCTTGCAGAGGAGTGGTGGCACACTTCAAGAAGCTCAGGCACGGTCACTTCTGATTGGGGTGGGCCCGCAGGTGCCTGCCCCACAAATGGCTGGGTTGGAAACCAAAGTCACTGCCTCCATCAACTCTTCATGGACAGATAATCCTGGGGTATGTTTGCTGACACCTGTTGTGCAGGCTGAAACCTTGCTTTCAATTAGCACCTGCCACCCAACTTGCATTCTTTTGCATGCTGAACACTCCTTGCTAACCAATAACATTTCCTTTGCATATTCTGCACATCTATACCATGCATGCTCCTTGCACTGCGCGCACAACCATGTCGAGCTGGCAAGAGATGCAATATGAACTGCCATGATGCAGGGCAACATACAAGCTCAGCAGCCAGAAAGCAGCTTCCCACCCATGCAGCCCGCTGATGCTGTGCGTTACCAGAGTATGTTCCAGCAGATGGACAATGACCGGGATGGCTATGTTCAGGCAAGCTGCTTTGTGACTGGACAGTCTGCTTGACCTTTCGGCTGCAGCAAAAGGTGTGGTTGTGTTTGTCCTCAGCTGCAGCAACAAGTGTGGACGTGTTTGTCCTCAGTTTGCTGCTTGTTTGGATCAAACGACAACAGGATTGTTTGCGCTTGTTGGCACCCTTGATGAACATATTGCTGAGTCAACACAAAGGCAACACAACAGCACCAGCTACTGTTCTGTCAGTTTCTGTATGTTGGCAGCAGCCACAGCATAGTTTTTGTGGCTAGCACACTGCAGGGGTATGTCAGCATTGCGTCTTGTATGCAGGGAGGTGACTGCTTTGGAGCCTTCATGCAGTGGGGCCTGCCAAAGGGGACTCTGAAAGATGTGTGGGCAGCTGTTGCCGGTGATCAAGGCTATCTCTCCCAGCAGCAGTTTGTGCAGTGCCTGTACCTTATGGACAATGCGAAGCGGGTGAGCCTGACTACACTTCCTGCAGCACGACTGCTTGTTGCAAGCTTTGCATGTGGCAAGATGAACCGACTAAGTTGTCATTCAATCAATCAATCAATCAAGCAATCAATCAATCAATCAATAGCTCCTGGTTTGTCACTCGTGAGGGCAGTCAACAGACAACGAGTGGGAATTCAACAAACACTAAGCATCAAACGCTCAAAGGTGGCCCACAATACAGCACCAAGAGTCTTCAGCAGTGATGGTGTGATGGAGAGTGCTCTGTCGCATCCATGATGGGACACGCTCTACTTGAACCTAGCTGCAAAGTCTGGAGCAAGGTAAAAATGAACCTGCAAGTCTGTCCAAGCAACCTGCACAGACTGTCCCTGTGCAGGTCGTGAGGTAAATGCACAACATGTTGGATACGTTGATAGTCAGAAAACATGCTGATGAAGTCAAGCATGATGCAACATTGCTGTGCTGCACATGTATGCACCTGTATGAAGGGCAGTCAAATAGTAATCGGGGCTCGTTTCCGACTGAGCATGTGGCAGTAATACGCCGCATGTCAGATCTCCACTTGTCTGAAAGGGTTCAACCCCTTTGAGGGAGGCTACCCCTCCAAAACCTGTCAAGCAATGCTAATTTGTCGAGCCAGCTGTTTAGTAAAGCACAGAATTGCTGCCGAAATGCGTCTGCACAGGGTCACCCTCAAAGTCTGCCAGCAATTTTTGGTTGGTAGTGCTCTTCCTGACACCACACCAAGCAACTACCTCAGAAAGTGCCTATGGTTCAGCCCTTTGGAATTGACTTCCCCACCTTCAGGATAGCTCAGAATGGGTAACATCATAGGGTTGAGTAGCTTGCATATCCTATTGCCACCACATGCAAGCAGCTTGCATATCCTATTGCCACCACATGCAAGCTGTTTGACGCTCTGATGTTACCCATCCTGAGCTATTTCTCAAGTTTGAGCAGTCAATTGCAAAGTGGTTTTCTAGATGGTGTAATGACACAACGCAATTGGCCTTACTTCTTTGGCCTTACTGCAGCACAACTGCCATGCCAATCTCCTGTGACCCCAAATCATTTTTGAATTTCTCTTGGCATGCAGGGTATCCCACCTCCACCCAAGGTTCCCACAGGCGCCTTCCCACCCATGGCAACAGCCCCCACCCCTCAGGGGGGCCAGGGTGGCCCCAGGCCCTCAGCGCCCCAAGCTCCCACCCAGGACAACAACCAGCCCTTTGACGTCTTCTCTCAAGACATGGCGTTCCCTGGTCTGCCTGGAGCAGCCAAGCACCAGCCCAGCAAGGCTGCCGCCTATGAGAGCAAGGTGCCTGAGCTGGATGCAGGCATGCTGACCTCCCTGCCTGCTGCCCAACAGGCCAGGCTCACGGCTGAGAGAGACTCAGTTGCGCAGCTGGATCAGCAAGTCTACAAGGTGAACACAGACATAAGAAGTACTATAGGAACAAGTGTGCTAGCCGTGGTTTGTACCAGGTACGTACTAGGTGTTTCTAAGCCTAGTCCTATGCGCTGATGTCTACCGGTAATAGACACAGGCATGTTATGTAGCTTTCTTTTGACTGGAGTCGCCTTGTGACTATGACAAAGTAGTGAGCAGACAAATGCGTGATCGAAAGGTTTCAGTACCTTGATTGGGGGTAGCATATAGATTGTGGCCTGTTGTGACTAATCTCCCCACAGTCTGGTGTGTCTCCTGCCATCTCTTCTCAGTAGGGCTCACAAGCATCATCCTGACCTGTCACAACTCTGACTTCATAGTCATGTTGCAGACTCAAGTGGACAACGAGGCCTCCAGAGCCAAGGAGGCCTTCTACCAGCAGGCCCTGCAAGATCTGACTCTGTTCAAGAGCAAGACCAATGCAGCCTTGCTCCAGGTATGCAGCACAGGCAACCCTTGGCCCGTACTGTTTCAGGCCACATCTCAACACATCTTGTTCATGGGGGCTGACTGCCAATATACTGACCTCGTACAGGGACGTCACTAGGACTGCAGGAAGCCACCAAATCAATGCAAGCAAGAAATAACAAGTATGACAGTACTATTTCAGGCCACCTTTCAGCACATTTTGTTGATGAGCTGAGTGTAAAAACACTGACCATGTACAGGGAGGTTGTCAGGACTGTACATACCTGTCAAGACACAAAATTCATACAAACAAGAAACAACATCAAGTAAGACAGTATTGTGTTAGGCCACATCTCAGCACTTGTTGTTGATGAGCTGACGGCCACAGCACTGACCTCAATACAGGGAGCTTGTCAGGAATGCACATACCTAGGAATACACAATATTGAAGCAAACAAGAAACAGCAATAAGTAAGGCGGCAACCTGGATGCAACCCGGATATGCTCACACTCCCAGTATACAATTGCCTGCATGAAGTTATTGTTTTTGCCTTATTCTTTTCCTGTTACGTGTCACAAACAGATGAAGGTGGCAAGCATCAGCAAAGAAGCACTGCAACACTGCAGGCAACTGTGGTTTCCAGACATGCAGGCTGCCGAACAGAAAGCATGAAAAGCAGCTTGCACACACTGAGTTGAGGCTGAAACAACTGAGCTCTGAGCGTTATGTGTCATACAGGCTTCTGAACGGAGTGAGAAGCTTGAGAGTGAGGCGACAGCCATGGAGGGGCAGTATGCCAGTGCATATGCTGGTGCAAGGCAGACATACTCCCAAGGCCGAGCACGTCTTGATGCCATCCAAGCTGTGAGCTCACTCTGTTCCTGGCATCTTTTGATAGAAAGCATCCGCTCAGCAATACTCTGTTGTCACCTGGCATTATGCAAGCTGTACCTGGAGACCACAGGACTGCTGCTTTTGTCAGCGCCCATTCACGAGTGTTGGTCAGCATATTGTCTCGTTACTCATTTTGCTGCACAATACCAGCTTGCCCACACTCTGAGGTAGACTCACGGCATATTACAAGACCAGCATGACGTGGAGTTCTGTCCACGTGCCACACTCATCACTTATTACTGCTGCTTGCCCGGCAGCAGGCGTTTGCTCATCCTGATGCCAAAGCTCAAAAAGCAACCCCGCTATGCAAGCTGAGGTGTCATGACAGCCAAGCAACCGCCTCATGGTGAAAAGAATGAGGTCGGGATGAGGGTGGAATGAGGTCAGGATGAGGGTGGAATGAGGATGGTATTGTTGCAGGCACGCACGCGTAAGCTGGAGGCAGAGAGCAAGCTGGCTGGCCTGCAGAAGGATCTGGCAGAGCTGGGGAGCGTGTCTGGGGACCAGGCAGGAGCCGAAGAGGCGCAGACCATGCAGCTGCACCAAGTATGCTTCCTTGCTTCAGTTTCACGATTGCATCATCATCACCACCACCATCACCATCATCATTTTCATCAGCACCATCATCATGGACTCATGCACCATATGCCTTCTTTGCAGTAGGTGCGTGCTTGCTTTTCTTGTCCAGGTTATCACACACGAAACGAGACCCAAGTAGATCCCTTCGTACCATCAAATGCCCAGCTAACTGATGCGTCACCGTGTCCATGCAAATGAATGGCGCAGGATTTCTGCAAATTGTCTTCAGGTTGTGTCAAATCTGCGCCGGTCAAGTCAGTCTAGCATACACTGGTGGCGGCTGTCTGACCTACATTCCACTGGCAAGGCAGTTGTGTCTTGGAGTCTGCAGATGCATCATTGCCGCATTACAACAACCACAGATGCATGATTCGCCCACCACAACTTGCCAGTTTATAGCGGGACCATCTCTGTAAACACCTGTTTTGCTTGTCCTCCTGGCATTAAGGGGATTTTCAAAGTCTGAACCCATGGATGTGCCATTGCAGGAGATTGCAACTGCAGAGGGCAAGAAAGCAGCCCTGGAAATGAGTGCAAGGGCAGTGCGAGAGGAGCACGAGGATCTGCAGCGCGAGCTGGAAACGGTGCAGTTGAGCGTTGAAGCTGCCAAGGCAGATGTGACAACCGCCCAGAGGGAGCTGCGCACCTTGAGGGACAAGGTACGCACACCTGCAGGCTGCTTGAACACAGCTCAGACGATCAAAGCTGGCTTTGTAGCATCTTCAGAGACAGGGTACAAGCATACATGTACAGGTTGTGCAAGTACAGCCCAAGTTGCAGACTCTTTTGTTGTGGCACTCCAAGCTTGCAGAATGACGTGATGTGTACAGCAGAAGAGGAAAATACAGCAGTCTCTTTCTATGTCAAAATTTGGGTCTGCCAGCCGACAGGCTGGGCTAGTCATGACACAAAGCAAGAAAAGACCTAAAGCCAGACAAGAAGCAACAGCAACATATCTAGTCACAATATATCTGCTCGTGTCACCACTGCCTGGCAGCCCTTGTGCAGCCCTGCTGCAAGTTGCATATGCGAAATTTGTCAAGGCCCTAACTCTTGCCAATGTACTGACTGTGCTGTGTTGCTGCAGCTGCGTGGTGAGGACAGGACAAGTGTAACAGAGCTGCAGAACCACAGCCTGGCAAGATGTTGCACGTGCCTAGAATGTCAAGCCCCTGACCATTGTTGATATACTGACTGTGATTTGTTGCTGCGGTTGCGTGGTGAGGACAGGACAAGGGTAACCAATATCCTGACTGTGTTTTGTTGCTGCAGCTGCGTGGTGAGGACAGGACAAGTGTAACAGAGCTGCAGAACCTGCTGAAGCAGACAGCAGAGGTGTACCGCTCCCTGGTGCAGCATGCCAAGGCTGCCAGTGTGCCCGTGCCCCCCGAGGCCCAGCTGGGCACTGGGGTCAAGAGGGGGCCAGACCAGCTGGAGTACGATGAGTTTGCAGCTGCCAATGCAACTGACTGGGATGACTTCCAAGATGAAGGTGTGGGCTGTCTCTCTCAGGCTGTGCTGGAACCGCTGATAAAGGTTGTTGAGTGCTGGCAAGCACATGAGTTGGAGTTATACAGGTCCCGAATATAAGATGCTCAGTAGTATGGGGTGGTGAACGTACATTGTTGCAAAAGTCTGCGGCGACAGTGTCAATCAACACTTGCATAACACGTCTCGCGGGCCACAAAATCATGTTCCATGCAGATTTTGGGCAGTCAGTGCACTGTGTCAAAGACCAATGATTGCAGGTTTGGTCTCTACCGTGCCAAAGCAAGCGCTTTCTCCCTCATGAGGTAGCCCAGCAGACCCTGATACAGTGGCAACAAGAATCCAGGAGTGCACAGTAGCTTCATGCTTCTTCTGGTCTTGCAGGGTTTGTGGTGGTGAGTGCCCTGCCAAATGACAGCAGGTATGTGAGTCCAGCCAGCACAAGGGCTCCCTCTCCCATGGGCAGCAGAGCAGAGTCCTTCACAGCGGGCACCAAGGGCACGCCGGCAAAGAGTGGGCTGAGTGACCAGTCTGTGCAGTCCACAGGCGTGCCCCCCGATGCTGGTGACACTGCCTCCTCAGGTGTGCTGAGCTCCTTCATGGCTAAACATGCAGATGGTTGTTGTTGCGCATGCAGCGTCATGCTGTGTATGTGTGGCCACCGCTTGTGGATGCTGAAGGTTGCCAACCTAGCAAAGTAGGTTGGTGAGCTGTGCCAAGGCGTCTCACATTTTGCTATAAGCCGCACCTAGTTGTGAACTAGTGCCTTTATGTACATGAGAGCTGTATGTACCAGCGGTCATGCCTGTTCAAAACACATCTAGACTAAACAGCTAGCAGTTTAGTCTAGATGTGTTTGGAACAGGCATGACCGCTGCTAGCTGTCTCTGCATATGTGTTTGTGTGGTGAGACTCAATGTGCCATTGACACTAGTGGCATTGATACAGTGACAGCATTGCCGTATATGGTGTGCAGGTATTGCAAAGACATCCGGTGCCTTTGGCTCTGGCTTTGGCAACTTTGGGTTTGGCAATGGGGGATCATCAGGGGATACTGCTTCTAGAGGCATGAAAGCTGCAAAGCCAACTGAGCAAGACTCGACTGCAGACAGTTGGGCAGCTTTTTAGAGCAATGCTAAATCCATTGACCGTGACCCTGAAACAACACTTTATCATACTGGTCGTCAGCTTGATGCCGTTGGAGCTTGTTATAACGCCTAATTAGGCTATGTTGCTGCGCCTTGTGTCTGTATGGCAAGTATTTTTATGAGTCAGCTGCACAGTCCAAGTTTATTCAACGATGTTTTGACGCAACATGTAGCAATTGACAGTTCAACACTGTCGGTAATCTCAAGCACTTGCTGGCAAACCCGGGCCGTGTGCCGTGTTAAACACGGCAAACGATGATTTGCAAGACCATATCAGTAGATTTTGGGAAAGGAGTCACACACGAATGTTTCCGGACAGTATAGCACCATCGCGATGGTGCTGATCGCGCTACTCTACCCATTTGGGCAACAAACACTGCCCTGGCCAAGCCGAACTTGGTGAACCGCTGCCGAAACAAGCAAATTCGAAAAACTCTGGAGATCGATCTGTAAAGATCCTGACATGGATTCTAAGTGGCGCTGCTCCGCGTCGCATTCTGCACATCTCTGCTAAAGACTCAAGAAAAAATTCTGTTTGTCAGTCCTTGCGTACTTCACGCCTGCAACGTTGCGCTCACAACTTAGGCTGCGGTTAACCGACATCGATATCGTACACAGCTGTACCTGCGCAGGTATCGCTCGCTTCCTGTCAACGATTCCGTAGTGGCAATGCCTGTTGCACACGACGCAAACGCAAAGCTACACGCAAGAAGAGATGCAGGGCGGCACTGTACTCGTTGGCCTGTGCTCACTTACTCGTTGCACTGCACTCACCAATTTTCAACGTCCCTGCAGGATATTCGGACTCAAGGTGTTGAGCGAACGAGCCGTGTTTTGAGCAATGGCAGCGGCACAATATTTGCAAGACCTTAAGGCAGAGCTGCAGGTACTGTTAGCGGCCAAAGGCCAGCAGCTACAGGCAAATCTAAGCGCAGTGGAGGCCCCTCTGGCTGACTTCAATGACAGAATGCAGGATACCATGGACCGCCTAAGTCGTCAAGTAAGTTTCCAGCGGACCTGCTGGTTTGTCTTGACTGGGTTGTATGACTTGTGGCGGGTGTCAGAACCGGTAGTTGTGCTCCAGTGCACTCTTACAGGTGGAACATGCCTAAGTATACGCCTGTGATGCCTATCAAGCTGCAGAAACAAAGAGTCATGCAGGCAAGCTGACCGTGGCCCATGAGCAAGTCATGCTGATTTTGGTCACAAAATCTGCTTTGGCTGTTCAGCAAATTGGTCCTTACACTGTCAAAAGTTGTTGCACTTGATCAATCATGATGTTCTGACCTTTACTGAATCTGCAGATGTTTGCATGCACCAAGGAGTGGCCATGACTGCCTTATAGGTCAATGCTGCAGCAGTCTTCTCAGAATATGATGACCTGGATGGCGACCTAAACGATCAAGTAGCATGGGACCGCCCTGGCTTCTGCCCTGAAACCTCAGAGTTCACAAGGCTACGCTGGGCAGATGATCTTGTGACTGCTGAAGATGAACTCCGCAAAGCCATGGCCAGTGTTTTTACAAGTGGTGCATATTTAGAGCCAATGGTTGCTGCATTTGAGGCTGCTCTCGACTCTGAACCATATTTCCAGCAGCTACCTCATGAGCACTTAGTAGCGCTCCGAACACTGTTGACAACAGATCTCATTCCAGCCAGGTTCCAGGAGATGACAACCAAGGTCAAGTCAGACTTGGAGTGCATGTTTCAGAGTGTTATTTCAGGCATACATCCAGTCAGCAATTTAGATCCTGATGACGTTGACATTGCCACAGGAGTAAATTTGCTTCTCGGGCCCAAAATCAAGGAGTGCATGGTCAGAAATGTATGGAAATATTTCATTCGCCGTCCATTGGTGGTGCCAGAGACCATCAATGAGGCCATGTTTGAGGATCGTGAGAGACAGAAGAGCCTGGTTTTGGAGAAGCAGCGTGTGTTACAGTCTGTGTGCCTTATTGTTGCTAATTCAACTACCATGCTTAGCAGCAATGCGCACTTTGCCTCAGATGATGCAGCGCAACTCTTCAACATCATGACTGTCCAAGGCCGCATGCATCTTGCAAGCAGTCTTAACTCATCTGGATCCTCAACCAGCTCTGTATCACAAGCTGGGTTTGCTTTGGATGAAGAGGATCCCACAATTGACCAGACAGACAGTATTTCTCCTGCGCATTCTCCTGCTACTAGCACATCAGAGCCAGATAGCTTTGTTCAGGTGTAAGTTATGTTTGCAAGGCAACAGACATGCCGATTGAGAGTCAGGTACCAACATTGCCCATTTTATCAAAGGATGTATGATTAGACGACTCATCAACTGCTTGAGCAAGCTTTGCTGTATTGTACATTGTGTCAAGCTGTCCCAGCAATCTGAATCTTTCAGTGCCTCTTGAAAGTGTTGTACTTACATTGCCCTCTTTGTCAACTGATGTATGCTTAAACGAGTCACTGACTCGTTGAGCAAGCTTGGTTCTATCAAACAACTTGTACAACATTGAATGTGTCAGTGTATCCAACCTGTATCCTTCAGTGGTACGCAAGACTCACGAGGTCTGATGTAATGCTATAGTAATATTGCAACGTCATTTACATCTTGTCAATCAAGAATGCACATGACCTGAGCTAGCAAGTCTGCATCTGTTGCTGGTTCAGCAGCATTGCGAGCTGATGTGCGCCTGCCCCTGCCCCTGCCCCTGCCCCTGCCCCTGCCCCTGCCCCTGCCCCTGCCCCTGCCCTGCCCCCTGCTTGCGCAAGTGAATGCAAAAGTCGTAGACAAGAGCTTACATACTCCCTGTTACACACAACATACCCGCCAGCATGAGCTTCTCAAAAGCTGCGTTGCTGAAGCATGCATAGAAGTCACATACAGCTCAGTGCAGCTATGTGGTAATGAAAGCTTGTAGAGGGTTGCATTGCTGGAGCCCGCCGCAGAGTCCTGCATCTGCAGCACCTAGGCAGTGCTCGCCTCATGAGTACCGTCTCAGACAGCTTCACAGCCTGGGTGGCTGGGCAGGAGCTCTGCTTTCAGCTTTGCACTGCCCCGAAGCTGCAAGCAGACTCAACACCAGTACAGGCTCATCTGCAGGACAGTGTCCACTGGCACTCATGAAGTTGCAACAGTCATTGCTAGCTCTGATCTGGCAGTTTGCACACTGTCAGAAGACCAGCACAATGGCTGTAAGGTGCACTGAGGGGAATGACTGCCTGGAAGCAGACACACCCGTAGAAGACAGCATGCTCTGTCTGCTTTGTGAGAGGAACGGTCTGTGGACTTGGCCAGGCCTGGATCTTGCTGAAAAAGGTGCCTCAGTCATGATGCCTTTCAGTCACAGTGCCTCTCAGTCATGGTCCCTCTCAGTCATGGTGCCTCTCAGTCATGGTGTTGACCTTCCCCATGTTGCGACTAATCATCAATCAATTGACCATCATTACAAGCTTTGCCAGGCATTGCAGTGCCTGGGGAGGGAGGGCGGGGGGGTCTATTTATTGCATTTTGCCAGATCATGCAACTCAGCTGCAGGGTCAGAACCTGAGTCAGGACACAGCTATAGGTCTACTTCAGCTGTCCATTGCTGATGTCACTGCAAGGCTTAGCACAGGGTGCAATGCATGTGGCAGCAGACACCGCACACAGCAAGTCTTCTTACAAATTCAGCTGGTTTCACAAGTCAGTACACAATCATTGGCATTTCTGTGCATTGCAGCATTGCTGTGCATCTCTACGGCTTCAGTTTTATGACTCAAGAACAAAACCGTGTATTACATTGAACAGTGTGGTTAAACTTTACTTATATCAACACCACTTGTTGTGAACTGATACACTCTATAGAACTCGTACTCATCACATGCTATGACTATTCACAAGTATGCAGTGAAAGACACTCAGGCATCAACAGGCCTTGCAGGCAAAAATCAACAGCAGGAATAAAAAACTGCCCTAAGCAAGACAACATGCAAAACATTCTCCCAGAATGTATACAGCTAAATCATTAACTGGTTGCACTGGAGGTAAACACTAGCTCAGCTACAAACTCACAGACGCCTCACATGCACTCAATCTCTGACATACTAACAGTAATAAAAACAAGTCATCAGCATCTCCTCAAAATATGTGTCCTGTCCTGTTGTAAAGCAATGATACGTTGATGTAGCCGCGGCTAGCTGAAGCACAAGCAATGGTGTACAAGATCATAGAGTTTGCCTTGTAGGATGATTGTATTGTTGCCCATGCTAGGGCCATAAAGAGGGTCATAACTTGATCAAGTTAGGGCAGAGCAGAGGAAAGGGGGAGTACATATGCATGGTAAGGCTACTCTGCAACAAAGATCACACTTGTCTGCACTTCTTCTCCTGTTTGTTTGTCAACGGCTGTGACTGTGAGCTCTGAACCTCCCAGCCGGAAGTTGACTGTGAACTTGTATGCATCAGGATCAGTCACTTTTTTAGGATCAGCAATGTGTAGCCTGACTAACCCCACCTTCTTCATTGCATCAGCATCAACATACCGATCTGAATTGTTTAAGCAGGCATAGAGGTTGAAGTCCATGGCTGCCTGGTGTTTCTTCCCAGCCACATATTCCTGAACCTTGACCTGCATTGCGCACTTCTTCAGTGACAACAACAACACACACTGTGCTACTATGTGTATGCGCACTTCTTCAGTGACAACACCAACACACACTGTGCTACTATGCGTAAAAAGCCTGCAGACTGCATGTGACTGCACAGTGCAGCAAGCAAGACAGTGTTTGACGGGGCATGCACATGAACATATACATGAACATATACATGAATTTATATGTATACTCATGTGTGCTCATGTGTATACAGGTTGAAGGTTACCTGGTCATGCTCAACAAGCTCGTCTAGTTTTACCAACGGGCTGAACACTTTGCTACACCAGATTTTGTTAGTAGTGGGCTCTGTGAATCTGAGTTCCTCCCTGTGTCCTTTCTTGAAAGATGTTGCAATCTCTACACCATAGGCGTGCCTGCTGCGCCTGGCATAGATTGCATCTGGTGCCAACGCATACATTGCTGCGCCTACAAGCACAGACAGGCTTCAGAAGATCAGCTGCAATGCGTTTACAGCATGCACATAGACATGAATACATGAGGATGCAATCACAATGTTCTTGTATGCAATGAGTGCACTGAGCAAGGAGGCAAGGCAGCATGGCAGTGTAGCAAAAGACAGCGTGCACATCAGTCCAAAGCATGGGTTGACATGTCAGAAAGAGCTCACAGTAGTGCAGCGTGCAACACAACTTGCCTTTGAGAACAGCCTGGGATGGAACATCCGGCGAAACAATTTTGTGGGTGACACTGCCGGCAAAAGCTTGACGCAACTTCTGAATGAGGTATGTGGACTCTGCAAATCCTCCAACAATCAGCATGTAATCACAGCTGCCCTTTACCCTGTCCAGCACCTTCTGGGTTGCCCCAATGATCATTGCCAGAAGCTGGTCAAACATTTCACAAGAGTCCTCCACTGATATGTGCAATTCTTCGTCTTCATAAAGCCTGTCTGTCACCTACATGACAATGATATCAATCAATGGTTTTGCTAACAACCAGGCAACTCAACCTTAGACAACAGTTTGGCTTGCTCATGCACCTCGTGATTGTACAGCAATTCAGAGAATGCCAGCACCTTATCACAACAAACGGTGGCTAACCTGGATGATGAAGCATGCCATGAAAGAGAAAGTGGCATGTGTTGAGGCAAACAGCTTGTGAAGCAGAGGTGCAGTGAGCACTGCAACAGTCAGCAACTGACAGATCAGGCAGGGCAGGCAAGATTATATATTTATTCATTTATTTATATATTTGTTTATGTATTTGTTCATGGATATACTTATTTATTGCTTAAAGGCTGTCTGGCACCCAGGACAATCAACTGACCTGTTTTGGAAGAATCCTGAGCAATGATAAAGGCACCTCCAGCTTGATGGGGCTTGTACCATCAAAGTTGCGTTTTTGCAGCTCCATCTTGTCATGGATAAACTTGACTGCATCAACAGGCTTCTCCTCCTTCCATTTGTTGTACACACTGCTGCCTATGGAGTTAAGTACATGGTGTTCTATCATAGTGTTGAGGTAAGTGGAGCCTGCCAAAACCCCCTCTCGATGGGTCTCCTCAGTCAGGACCAACTGCCCTTTCTTGCGCTCAATCTGCAATCAGAGTAACTTTTGTGGCAAGGAAGACCAGCACAAAGTGATGCAGCTGTCATGTGCATGTCACAGTGTGCACACACATGTGCCACATTGTCATGTCCACAAAAGTCTGCTAGAATAGCTTGCAAACGGCTTGACCGACTTGTTCAACAGTGTACAGTACTGTTGCTCTGGTTCTGAGTCAAGCCTATGCTGACATGTCTTACACACATAGAATTCCATGTTGTCGTGCACTTCAGGATGATGTTGCATATGCAACAGGTAGAACACAGTCTGGCATACATGTACATCTGTACACAAATATTGCCATATCTTGCTTCGGTGGCAACAGAGGCATTCAGCAGGCACCCAGCAATTTGTCACACACATAAATGGCTTTATGTTAAGACAGCACATTCTGTAGGAGGCAAAGCCACAGACAACACGCAGCCAGTCACTACAATTTCACATACCATGTGGCAGGTGATGTCGACAGTGCCACCACCGGCATCCACAACGACGTATGTGTCGCCTTCTGACATAGCTATGGGCTCTTGCACCTCCTTCAACACTGTGAGAGCTGCTGCCTCAGGTTCATGAACCAGCATGAGAGCCCTGCAGTATCAAAACCGCTGGAGTCAGACGCATGATTGCAAACCAGATAATATCATGTGATGGTGCATGTTAGAGTGCATGTTGATGTGTTGGCAGCGCCTGTTGCATATGTGATCCCAGTCTAAAGACAACGTGAACATGTGGAGAGGATTAGTAGCACACATGACTTCTTGCAAGGGTGCTGGACTGAGCGGAGCATATGAGAACATAATATACACTGTTTTGCACACATCAGTGAGGTGTCGCAAATAAGTAACAGCGGATTACAAAACATGTATACAGTATATACTGATGATATATCTGATGAGAGCACTGGGTACACACCCAGCATTGGAACTCTGTACAAGTCCAGCATCAACAGCAGCCTGCCGCATGGTTTGCTTGGCTGAGTCAGACCATGCAGCAGGCACAGACAGGACCACCGCCACGTCATCCTGCTTGAAAGCGCCCCACTGCTCAGCCAACTTCTTGAGACCATGTTGACCAAGCAAGCGCAGGTAGTCTGTGATGACCTGTTGAGGGGTCAGCTGAGGTGGTAGAACACAGGATTCTTCTGCACCTGAGTCGAGCGCTGGCATTTGCGCTGAAGCTGACGAACAATGATCTTCTGAAGCCAGCGCAAGCTTGAATCTGCACAATGGAAAGCAATCAGTGCACACTTGTACCCATGCAGCTGACTCTGTGTCATGAGTATATGTTGGTAGACACCATGTCTGCAACCTAGGCCTTATACCAGCTCTCAATCAGCATGCAGGTTGTGTTTAACAATGGCACTGCAGCTGCAGCAAAGTAGCAACCGCACTGTGGTGCGACATGGGCACCAATGACTATATAGCATGCAATCGACTTACTTGGTGAGGTAACAGTAATTCTGCTGCTGAGCCCTCGGCAAACTTGTATACTGGTTGTAGGCATCCCAACCCCAGGCCACAGGCTCCCAAGTGTCCCGTCTGTATAGCAGGGACGTTTTGGTCTTGCAGTACGGGTGTTTCTGCCCCGGATACAGGCTCTGGCAGCGGACCTGACCGGCACTGGCGCAGCTGCTGAAGCCTGAGGAGTCTGTACCAAAATCGAACGCCAGCGTCAGAGACGCCGAGGGCTGCCTGGGCACAGCTGACATTCTAACGTTCCGGATTTTCCGAGGCGAACCTGCAAACCCAAAACAGTGGCGTTAGAGTGATCAAAAGCTGATCTGATTCATGCTGCTCGATCACGATTCAAGAGGAGCTGCTCGCGAGCTGCAGATTTAGAGGCAGTTGCATAAGATCAGGCTAACCATAACGGAGAGCACCCACTGAAGCAATCAAGTACATGGGCAAACGGGGGAAACGACGTGCCTTGACGGTATAAGTGTAGCAGGCTGCCGCAACGCCCACGCCGTGCTTAGTAGACTGCTGCAGTCCACTGTCCACACGTACCTGAAAGATCAAATTCAGACTTGGCACTAGCGAGCAATTTGCAGCAGCAAGCTCAGCTACATATTCAATGTTGCATTGTCACGACGCAGATAGCGCTGCACCTACCTGCTTCAGGACCTTGGCACAATTGTGAAGTCCTGGTTATGTACGAGACGTGGAAGACTGCAGGTTTCAAAATCTGCCTTGCTGAGACTGCAGAGTGGCGCCTTGGAAGGACAGCTAGCTGCTATCGAAACTGAGATGACAAGTTGTCAATTCCGACGAAGCTTGCTCCAAGAAATACCGCCCGGCAACCTCGTACCTCCGCACGTACGTTACTTCGCATCCGGGGAATCTGACCGCCGCTGTCGGGTGGGATCGACTCAGAGCTCAGCGATCGTTACTGTACGTTGTCGTTACGCCTGAGGGATACCGTCACACGACGCGTTTGAACTACCAACGAGTCATGTAAACTCGTACATCGACTCAGTGCTCAGGCCATTCGAGGCTTCCGAAGCCTCGAAGTTCGAGGCTTTGAGGCTTCGAGGCTTCGAAGTAATCGCTCGACATGACTTGCTCGGAGCAAGTCATGTCGAGCTTGCCAACAGCGTTTGGTCCTCACATATCTGCAGCGGGTGATGAGTTCGCCATAGTGTCCACACGTGAATACAAACAGGGGGGGTTCAAGCCAGGGCCTGAACAGTCTTAGGGCTATCTGAAGCCCCGACAGTCTCAACCCTCTTCTAGATCTCACCGAGGCAGGCGCAGCGGCTGCAAGGAAGCGCACCAAGGTCAGACGACACTTCTCAAGAGCAAAAATGGATCATGAGGTAAGCTGAAGCCTTACAGCATGAAGTTGTGATCGGTGACCTCCTTATAAATAAATGGTGACTTATTTGCAACTACTTTTGCTATCCAGTCGTCCCGACACGCCAGTGCGAGCTACCCTGACACTTGCCCGGTCGGCAGTGCCAGCGCGACACCAAAAGAAACAAGTGACGTTCAGGCAAGTTCAGTTAGTGAAGAAACGAGCCTTATTGAATCGATCCAGGCCCTCACTTTGCTTTTGTGCTCCAAGCATCATGGGAAGATGGTTGCAACGACTGGTTGACACATATGCGCACTCTGCAGGAACGTGTGATAGAGTTCAAGCAGCGGGTTACGAAGGCAGCGTACAGAGACCTGTGTGGTGGAGAGCACATGCAGGCTCTGATTGCTGAGGTCGTTGAACGTGAACAGGTGCGTGGGTTTCTCAAAGTTTTGTGTCAAGCAGCTTGAATGCCTTGAAGCGCATGCCAAGACAGTGTCTGAGACATTTGCTGTAGGTCTGGCAACAACGGCATGAACAGGCACAGAATCATGTTGCTGATTTGGTTGCTGCCAACAATGTGTCACAGCAGCTCAGCAACATACAACAGACGCCCCAGCAATTTCAAGATGGCTGTTTTGCAGCGGTAAGCTTCATGTATCACACGTTGGTGCTACCTTGCCAGGACTGGGCGATGCTTTGCTACCGACTTTGAAGTCGGCACTGCAGGCGGACCTCTCAATTTGCCCTACATTTCTGTATGAATCCACACAACCAGGCACTGCGGCATTTTCCAGTAGCAGCCCTGATGTCCGCAAAACCATACTACTGCCCTTTCTGTAATGTGTAAAAACCAAAATACACAAAGACCGCCCGCAACGATACTTGCAGAAAGATGAAACTGCATGCACAGCTAATACCAGCTGCATGCCTGACAGCTTCCACTTGCCACTTCTGTACCTTCTGCTGTATGTCTATAGTTGTGCGCCCATACAGCTTGCTCCAGCACACTTGTGTTATGCTAGCCAAGGGATTGGTACGTTTATGTTGTGCTGCTTGCAGAAAGCAGTAGGCCAGTCTGAGGGTGATAAGCCGGAGGTACAACCATGCAACCAGCACAGCAAGCATGCACAGGAGAAAGCAGTACCCAAGTTCAGAGTCAAGTGGTTTGAGCAATTGGCTGCAAACAAGAATCTTGTTGCAGACATCAAACAAATACAGACCGAAAATCATGATCAGAGGGCTCTAAATGCCAAGATGCACGAGGAGCTACAGTGTTTGCAGAACAACCTGAATATGCAAGGTGCAGCTTTGGCATCCAAGGACAAGCAGCTATTGCAGGTACTTGTTGCAAAACAGCAGCTGTGTTTTAGTGTCTGCCATTCGTTCACAAAATCCTTCATATCGGGACATTGCCACGTGTAATTTCGCTGCTTGTCATTGTGCAGAGTCCAGCTCCTGACAGCCTGCACATAAACCATGCCGCACTGACATGATTGTCTGTGGGACGCAGGTTAACATACCTGTGTTGAACTATCTAGATGCAACAGGTGACTCCTTTGTTGCTGCTTGCTTTGGTGCTTGTGCAAGCTGCCATGCACCTGTCAAGGTGACACAATGTTGGCTGCTGACTGCAGATACGCTTGAAGCTGGCTACACAACATCCATGGTGACACAGATGTACACTGATGATGTCCAGGCTCCAGTAAAAGCAATTTTCAACATCCTCAAGAAAGACTATCCCACTGTTCTGCAAACCATGCTGCAGCACAACAGTGCTGTTGGGGACAGCAGCGAAGCCAACACATCAGTGCTTGGCAGCATCCAGCGCAAGCTATTCCTGAATGCAGTAAACATTGAGCTGGACAGGGCTGTATGGGGCCTGCACACCACCTTTGATGTAGTCTTCAAACCATTCGCTAGCAAGCAACAGGTGGCCTTAGCAACTTCACTGGCAGCTTTGTTCATCCTGATTGCTGAAAGGCCAATGCCCAACAAAGAGGGCATGGCCCAGCCATGATGGCTCTTCCAAGCCTGGGCATTGGGTCTCTGTCATTTGCGCCCTGCTTGACTATGTTGCACAGTACAACATTTCGGATGCACTTGTGTCATGGCTGGTACTTGCATCTGTCTACTTTGTGATGCATGTTGTATGCATTGTAGTATGTGCAATCAGCAGGAAGCAAGCCTCATTTTCAGACCCTTCACTCCTTTCTGGTCGTGCAGGTACTGCTCAACATTCAAGACGTAGTGGGTCAACAGCACCCTGAAGACCTTCAAAGTTCCGCAAAGACAATGGTGAACCGCTATTTGGGACTGCACAGAGAGGTTTGCCGATCTGACCTGTCCCTGTGGGCGCCTTTGTGCTTGCTTTGCTGCAGTCTCAGTATGTGCAGACCACAAAATCTGTGCACAACAGCTGTATACATGGTCTGGCATCGAAGAGGTCAGTGCTTGGACACGGCATGACTTTACACTGCACTTTTTGGTAGACCTTCATGTTGACAACTCATGTTGAGCTGTGTTGCGGCTGAACACGGCAGTAGATGCAGATACTGTTAACAATTTCGTGAGCAGCCAATGCATCTCATTATCTCATGCACTTGTCCAGCATGCTTTGACATGCACTGGCAATTGCTGGGTGACAAATTTGAGGTTGAGTGGTGCTCTGGTGCAGTGAGGTATATGCATGCCACAGCATGAAGTGACACCATATTGATAGGTGCTGCAGAGGTACTACGTTGCCTGCAAATGTTTTTGTTTTTCCTATTTCACCTTTTTGACCTAAAAAACTTTTCTCACAATGACGTGGCTTTTGCTGAGTCTGTTTGATCGACACCTGTGCTATCCACAGCAGCAAAGAAATGAGGGTTCCAAGAATTCTGCTGCACACAACTAGCAATGGCTAGCAAGCTTGCAAGTGTTATGGCTAACAGCAGGTGCTCTTGAACAATGCTAGACTACTTTGTGCACTGTTGCAGTTATGCAAGTTTTGGAGGGAGGGAAATCACCTACAATTTGAGCCTGACAGTTTGCAGACCCTGAGTGACTTGGCAGATAACTTCTGCCATCGCATTTGTGGTGATGTGAGCAAAGAGGCACTCCAGCAGGTATGCTAAAGAAGGGTGTGGCTTCAACCTTGGGGAAATGTTGTGTGCTGTTGCACTTGGGTACTCCTTGAGATACTTCTGTTGGTTTTAATTGGTGGACAAAATGTCAGTTGACCCTCCTTGAGTGCAGCACACATGACTATGATTTGCTCTTGAATAATGATGAAGTTGTGAGGCTGTCAAGTGTGAAGCAGAAAATCACTGCACAATTTATGTGACGCTCTGCTTGTTGTAGCAGCAGCACCCTCAGCTGTCCTGCCATTTTTGGTGCAGGTGCAACCACACATGCAAATTGTCCTGGCAGGTGCCCTGCGTGTCAGGGTGGCTACTGAAACTCTGCACCCTCTGTACCGACTGTACGTACCTCAAGGGATACCAGAGGGGGTCTGCAAGTGCCCGGTCATTGTGGTCACTCCTGATGTCTGCGGTGTCTCAACCCCAAATCGTATCATCCTGCAAGCTGAAGTTGAAAGCCTACAATAGGACACCGGTATGTGTTGTTAGGTACAAGGCACATGCACGAGCAGTCCAGCATGACCACTGTCTATAGACCTGAAGGCTGATGTTGGGGTCCTCCTAGGTGTTGCAGCAAGCTATCAAGATGCAAGCTGTTGCCTCAGAATGCAACGATACAGCGAGAAGTGTCATGCATGTCAGTACTTGTGCTCATTGGCCTTAGTATGTAGGTCTCGGAGACACAACAGTCCTGTCATGGGATTACATGGGTGGCCTATGCTTATTATTTACCTGTGGTAGGAGTCACACCCCTGTCAGTAATCAGCATGTATGCTCATCAATCACATTGCAAGGACTACAAGTAAAGCTTGAGTGCAGTAGAGTGTAATGAAAGTATGCTTTACCTGATACCAGTTGCCAATGGGGGGAACCCCTCTGTTTTTGAAAGTTCCGTGATCTCTCTGCAATGGATCCAAGTCAAAAGTCAGGCGTGTACATGCATTAAGCTGTGTCGTCCGGTGTAAGTATTGCTGCAGCTCATGATCTTATGCTTGTGTTCCAGTGTAATTCAATGATCCTTTAAGATGCGTTCCGGGTGTTGGAAGCACCCCAGCGTTGTTTCGCATCGGATCTCATGCTCTAAAGTGGAAAATGTAAAGCCGCTAAAACCCTAAACCCTACAACCTATCAAACAAGCCTAACAAAATTGGTTCAAAGCAGACGTTTCTGCCACAACTTTCATCGCCATTGCCCAGGCCATTGCCCCTCTCTGATAACTGTCTACGTGATGCAGCGCCACTCAAATCGCGTTACCACGTGCGGCGGTGTTAGGTTCATGTGACATCACGAAGTTGACGTAAACCTGCAGGCACCCGGCAGCACGGGATGCCTTTCCACAGGTCTGCACGTGCGAAGGCGTGATATGAGGATACTTGAAGCTTCAGTGCCTGACGACAATGTTGCCAGCCCTCACCTCTGACACACGATTGACCCGCTTCTTGCAAAGCAATCACTTTCAATAGGTTTTACGGGTAGGCTCGACTGCCTGCTTTGCCTGTCGCTCGACCATGCATGCATACGGTTCCCTGATCCGGACACTTTGCGCTTGCAATATGTGGAATGCTGCAGATCGTTCAGTGATGTTTTTTTCATCACGGCAGCATAGCACGCAGCAAGAGTGCTCCTGTGCAGCGTTTCTGCTGCGCATGCGGAAGTAGCATATGCTAGGCAACGTGGTGCACCGTACTGCAGTGTTGACGCTCTGCGGTTGTTGTGCGCAGCAGTTCCACGATGGCGCCCCCAGAGTCAAGCGTCGACAGTCTGAACAACGCGATTGACCCAGCAGACGTCAGCCGCAAAAATTACCTAGACAAGATCGACCGGTACGTACAGAAGGTCGAAGCGTTCAAATTTTCCCCGGGGCAAGCTGACGTCAAAGGGCTCAGGTGCGACATTCTTTTACTTGCTCTCATTGCAAATATGAGTATCGCCGACCAAATGACGAGCTTTCCTGTAGGCACTCTGGCCCACAAGGCAAGGTTGAGCCTCTGACAGTGATTGATGACCCAGCTGACTGGAAGGCTACTGACTGGGAGGTGAGGCGACTTTTGAATTTTGCCTTCTGGTGATGCTGACTGCACAGTTGAAGTGCGAGCTGAAGCTTCATGACTGTCCAGCTTCCATGGAGGCACTTGCCCATTATTTCCCACCTAAAATGCTTTTATAGTGCTGTACATGTACTGCATCCTATAGTGAACCTTTTTTGTGACCTGAATGCTCCCACAACAGTAACGCACCCTGTACTGCACCTGTGGCAGTCAGAAACTAAATCAGGATCAGTCATGCAGCAGCAGACTGCACAGACTGCAGCTGTCATGATAAATGCAGGGCCGTGAGGAAGAGTACACATATCATTTCACCACAGAGGATGTGGCGGAGCTTTCATCTGCTGTGAGCAAGGTCAAGCACTCTGGTGTTTCCTCTGAGCAAGACACACTTCAGGTCAGTCAGATTGCAGAGGCCCGCACATGGGTCCTCTGCCACGCATGTGTTGGGTCTGACCTCACATTGGTAGCCTTGAAAAAAGATGATGCTGCCCAACTAGCCTTGGTGACATGATCCATGTTGTGCGGTCCTGTGTGAGCTGGATCAAAGTGCACATTCAATACATATTATATTACGCATTAAATTACGCAATGCCAATGCCAGTGCAAGTTGTTGTGCTCAGAGCAAGCCAATGTTAGCACAAGTCAGAGTGCAAACCTGGGATAGGTACCACCCTGCAAGCATGCATATTGACGTTGCCGTAGAACACCTGACATTCCTGCAATACCAGTGCAGCTGACCAGAGATCAGTTTCCTCTACCCAAGCTTGCACCAAAGCTGGTTGCTATCGGCAAGGAGGTCAACACTGGCAGGGGCTTCAAAATTGTCAGGTATTTTGCACAAAGGCATTTGTACAGGCATCACCACATCAACACCAAGTCCAGATGCAATAGACAGTGTAGGCAGCTACACATATACATCTCATTGCTTATCTGGCATATGATTGTTTGAGCCCATCAGCCCTGGCATATGCAGTTACGCGTCGCGTCATCCATGCAGCAAATTGGAAGCGTGGCAAGATTCCTGACTGCATATACCCAACGTATGTTGCGTGTACACGTACTACACACATGTACATAGCAGACCCAATGCATACATTTGCTGGGCAACTTATACAATGTTATGTTGCAGAGGCTTCCCTGTGCAGCAGTACCATGAGGACCGGCTGGGACTGGTTCTGGCCTTTTGGGGACTGGGAATGCATCTGGGACGGCCACTCATATCCCAGACTGACTACTTGGAGGATGGAACAATCTTTGGGTCTGTCCTCAACCATGTGACTGATGGCAGATGGACAAACGGTGAGCACTATCACATGTGTCAATACAAGCTGCTGTCAATCACATGGCTGAAGCTTGACATGCCTTAGCATTGGTTTCTGACTCCCTACTTATTGATTATGGCCACTGGCTCTGTGACAACCCATAATCTGTGCATCATACTGTGCCGACTGGGTAGCTGTTGCGCAACATGCTGCGTCTGAAGTGTATGTCTGTTCAATGGTGGTGGGCAGGGTTTGCAAGCTATGCATAGTGAAGCATATAGCTGCTATCTGAGTACCAGGTCAGGACATAACTTCCCAAAGCAACATTTGCTGTTCTGTCCATGCAGCTTACAAGCAGAAGCAACAGCAAGAAGGCATGTCTGGTACTGACCAATCAACTTCTACCAGAAAGGTAGACAAGTCTCGCCTGGCCTTCCACACTGATCAGGGGGCCACAGACCTGATTGCTCTGTTGTCCATCAGCGCAGCCCCACAAGGGGGGGAAAGCAAGTGGGTGTCAGCCATTGCCATCCACAATGAGCTGTTGCGCAGAGGCAGACAGGTAACAACTCTCATTAATTAAGCCGTCTGTGTCGTGTTTGTATCCAATGGTTATGCATGCAGCCCAAATCATGTCAGCATAGGAACCTGTTATCATCACAGCTAAAGCCACGTTCCTGTTTCACTAAATGGCAGAGCCATAATGGGCGTCATCACAGTTGTGAATTCTGTGTCTGCACGCACATGCCATGCATGTTCTTGATGGGGAACCCATTGAAGTATAGCTACTGTCTGTCATTAGCAGTCAATTCTGTCTCTTATGGTCTGCTGCACCTGTTGCAAGAGCTTTATGTCAATGACATACACTACTGGCAGTAGCCCACCACACATTTCCCAAATTTGTTCTAGACCCCTGCCCCATCCATTTTAACCCCCCTAATTTGACCTCCCCCCGCCCAGCTTGCCACAAATTTGTCTGAAAGTTCTTGCAAGGACTCTGCTCACCAAACTGGACTGCTGCAGCTCATCTTTTCTCAATATTGCTGTTTATTGTCTATTTTGCGAGACAACTGAATGTGGTAGGCCCAACATCAGGACTCAGATTTCAGACTCAAAGTATGCTCAGACTCAGAGTATGCGTGCAGGATCTGGTTGAGGAACTGAGCAAGGAGAAGACATGGTACACTCCCAAGAAGGTCTCCCAGCAAGCCTATGAGCGCAGTGCTGACGACTCCTTTGCGGGCTATGAAGAAGAGGTATGCAGCATTTGCAGCCGGTATTTCATGGTCTGCCAATGGTCAGAAACACGCAGCTGCAATGTGTGTCACCCTGGTAGCCAGCCTTGCTCTGCCTCTTGTGCGGCATTGCAAGCGTGAAGGTTGCTGTACATGCTTTGCAGAAGAGGCCTTGCCTTACTGTCGAGCTGTGTCGGCCTAGGCTAGAGTCAGCAGCACCCCTGAACTCACATGTATGACCCCTTTTCCCCTCTAT
>JAABUK010003413.1_pt1 | contig 26869 bp, 29 predicted proteins | sample 5559141 | NCBI WGS metagenome assembly JAABUK01 (sample SAMN10711869, study PRJNA513367) | rock metagenome | isolation source: Antarctica rocks | place: Antarctica: Victoria Land, Pudding Butte nord | collected 2016-01-03
ACGCATCGTCTAGTAGTTGAGTGTAGTGCTATGTATTTCTCGGTCCGCATCGTCGGAAGACAAGAGAGGAGAGAAGAGGAGAGAGATATAGAAGCAGAATCGGAATATAAGTAACGGCTGTGGAGCGGAAACGTCTGAGGGAAAGTGACGTATATGAGAGAAGACGAGATGTAGGGCTTAGCTATTTACTGGGATTGGTCTTATCTAAAAGCGGCGAGGTGGTACGTGTTGGGCGGGAGAAATGGAGATGGAAGGAATGAAAGAAAGAAAGACGAGGAAGGGGAGAAGAATAGGTGATTGACGGCTCGGACGGTTCAGGTCATCAGGAAGTCTAATTGTTATAGCTCTAGATCCCACACGGGAGAGGTATTGTGGTGTAATGCTTCTCGGACGAGACAAGAACAGAGAGAAGACAGGAGAATGATCCATCCATCCTGTGAGCCCTGAGCAAGTGGTGTGAATGGTCCAAGCCCAAGGAGAGCAGGTCGCCTTGCTGACTTGTTTGAAAGGATGAGTATGATTACGAGCAGAAGCAAAGAGTAGACGATCTAGCCTAGATTTATTTAACGTTTGATGTAGGTCCGACACGTCGTGGCGAGAGTGAGGAAGCAATCGAACCAGCCCCAGGGTCAAGAAAAAAAAGGAAGAACCGTACAGCATTGTTGGCACTGCATGGCACGGCCCACATCTCTCCCGAACCATCATCGGCATCACAATTGGACGAGGCGAGTCCGAAAGACCACCCCAGATCAACTCGCCAACCCCCCATACCTCCCACGGCCACGACCGCAACCACTCTTCAAAGTACCCTAACCCGGAACAGGCCGTCTGACAGAGTCTCGCCACGATTCGATGGAAGGGGGACTAACTTGTGCATTTGCCGTTGCTGTCGCTGCTGCTAGTGCAAGTGGAGGTTGACGGTGGTGCGACCTTGCTCTAGCTCTGGTTGGATTCAATTTATGGGTTCGTTCTTTGATGGTTGATGGAGCATTTGACGGTGCTGCTCTGGTGGTGGATGCTTTGGAGGCGTGTGAGAGTGATTTTGCTGATGCGTCGGAGGGTGGCTTCGACGCGGCGTGAGATCCTGCTTCGGACCGTGGAGGGAGAGCACCATCCATCGTTGCGGCAGGAGCTGCTGCGGCTCCTATACCTTGGGCGAGACTATGCGCTCGCTTGATTGCTGCTTTGCGGACCGAGGCTGCGTCTTTCGCTGGGGCAGATTTGGTGGACTCAGAGGAGTCGGCAGTGTTGTTCTTACCTTCCGGATTGGAGTTATGTCCACTGTTGTAGACATTTACGTGGACTTCTTGATTGACGGCAGGTGTGATGGTTTGGCGGTGCTTCAAGATTGAGCGTGGCTTCTTTGGTGGATGGTCGCCGGTTTCAGGCTTGTGTGAAGATTGCTGCTGGCTAGATTCGGCAAGATCACGATATTCCTGACGTCGAGTGCGTTCTTCGAAATCAGAGAGGGCTTCTTTGTGATGTTTTGAGATCGGTCCTTTTTTTGGCTTGACCTTGTGCACACCCTTGTCGTGAACGACACTTCCAATTGACGGGGACTTTTTGTGATGAGGTGGAGCTAGAGGCGGGTTTTCCTGCTCGGCGACTGGCGGTGAAGGAGCTGCAGGCAGGGCTGCAGGAGGGGCTAATGGTGGCGGTAACATGTATGGCCCGGGAGGCATAGGAGCTGGAGGCATCATCGGAACCGGTGGGCCTGGCAGTGGGAAGAAGGCCGGTGGTGCAGGTGGGGGGAAACATGGCGCAGGGAAATAGAAAGATCTTGGGGGCGCTGGTGCCAACGGAGGAGGTGGGAGGATCGTATTTGGCTTTGGAGTCGGAAAGGGGTTGACGAAGACGGGGATTGGTGGTGGTTGAGAACAGGCATGAGGAGTTGTAAGCTTTGCATCGGCAAGTAAACGATTGCGGAATGCGCAATTTGGATCGTTGCACATCCACGGTGGTCGATGCATGATGACTGATTGGAGATGGTGCAGCGCGAGAATAGGAGGTACAGAGCCGAGTTCAGCTTGATAAAAAGGGGCTCGAGTCCGGCCGTCGGAGGTAATCGATGACTCAAAGCTGGATGCCGATGTAGGCAGTGTTCTTCTCAAACGCAGACGGGAAGGTGGTGACTGCTTCCGACCAGTCACGCATTTGAAGGGTGGTAATGTGATTTATTATCTCGATTTCTTCACTTCTCTCCTCTCACTTTGACCCTCCACATACGGATGCTTGATGGTGAGACACCATATGTCTAGGTAATCGCAAATTGTAGTGATGACATCGTATACGAAACTTCCATACACCCCAAGTGCGAGACCGGCGCAAAGGAAGACGAATGCGACTTGATAGACACCATCACCTAGAGCGCTTGGCCAGAGCCCTAATCGTGGCCCGATGCTATCGAGGACTCCCAAAGCGAGAGGTACGACGAGGATGTTCTGGTAGGGAAATCTTGCTTTGTTTAGATGAGCGACAATCATCTGGCCTACCGAATAGGCATTGATCAGACCAACGTAGAAGGTGAAAGGCACAAGATGCTGGTGAAGAATGGTTGGTTGAAGAGCAAGATATGCTGGGACCAAGATCCAAGTGACGCCGGTTGGTATCAGCCCAAGCAAAGCTCGAGCTGGATCTTGACCTCTGTCTTTACGGACTTTCATCACGTTGACGGCACTTTGGACGGTGTTGAAAACAAGAACCATTCCACCATACACCATGAACCATTCATTCCATGCCATCTCATAGAAGAAGTCAGGAATGAGACCGTTTTTTTCCAATCCTAGGGTTTTCATCATGGACTGCTGCCAGAAGCTTGCGCCGCCCTTGAGGAAGGTAATGAAGAAGACGATACATAGTGTCAACACTCCCTCGACTGGTCCAGAGACGATGCCTAGTGTCAGAGTGTGTGTATGGTACTCGTCCCAGGTCTGGATGTAGAAAGTGAAGAGTGCACCAAATGATGTCAGGACTGTATACCAAGATTGACCCAGATTCATGACACCCGCGAAGAGGAGGACTTCGAGAGTAGTGTTACAAGCGTCAACGCCTGCATTGAATCAGTCGGAGCTTTCAGTAGTATCATTGAGCTGCTCACCGTGATCAAAAAGTTCCCCAAGTGGCCCACTTTGGTGTGTTCTACGCGCTTGCGTACCGTCTACCGCGTCGAAGGTTTGGTAGAGGAAGAGGCCGACTGCCCAACTTGCATATACCCAAGGTGGGCAGTCCATGTCAAGAGTCGGGTTGTACCAGAGGAGGGTCAGGCAGTTGACAACCACAAAGCTGAAGCCGGTGAGAGTGATCTAGTAGGTTGTCAGAGGATGTTGAATTGGCAGATGGATATGCTTGTACCAGATTCGGCCTGTGAGGATAATGTGTCAGTTGCAAATCGAAAACGAAGCAACAGATAGCGACTCACGCCATTGACATGGGAAAGCATTTGATAGCGACATTCGTATAGAATGGCTTGAGTATGTATTTCGATACCAAGGAATGGTCTACTCCCGAGTATTTGTATTCGTGGAGCTTCTCCAGATTGCGCTGCCGTATGTACACCATGACTGATGGGAGATCGAGAGAGAGACGTGGAAAGAAGCACGGCGATGGTCAAAGGCAAAGAGAGCAGAACGAGCGACGAGAGTTGGGGGATATGCAGCTCGAGTAAATGGGTAGACATCTGCAAGCTGCGAGGTGTTCGTCTTGTTCCTCATCTTGCCAAGAATTGCCGTTTGGGACGACACCGGCAGATTGGACATCAAGGAGCATTTCGCTTCCTCGAAACCCGTCTCATACGATGAAAGCTAGTGATATGATCACAGCAGACACTGTCAAAAACAGGAGCAACACCTTGACTAACTAAGCATGACTCTATCATCCCCGCCGCCCTGCTTTCTCGACTGCCACACTCCACCTAGACTCCAAATCCGACAAGATCAAGATCTGAACACGTATCGACTAATGCTCAAAGGCGGACCGACAATCCACGCAATTCCGTGACCTCCTCTCGAACAGCATCCTTCATCTCTGGATCACAATGTTCCCTTTCCTAAGCCTCCTTCCCTTTCTCCTCGATCGACCGTCTCATTCTCTCCGCCTCCCTACGGGCCCTCGGTTTCTTCTTCTGCAACCGGCTCTCTTCGTGACTCGGTGACCTTCCATTCCGCTTCGCTGCCTTTGCCTTCCTTTTCTCCTCGCGCTCCCGTATATACGCAATGTATTGCCATTCTCTCTGCGAATTCGTAAGACCTTCATCGTCAATCTGCATCTTCCAATATATCCTCTCGCGCTCACATTCTTCACGATTTGCCTTGAAAGCTCTAGCGAAGTCGTTTTCGTCAATCTCAGCAAGTTGTCCGACGTGCTCCTTGAGTTCGTAGTAGCTTGTCGGTTGCTCTGGGATCTCAAGCGCAGTTCGAGGAACATCAGGAAGGCCATAGGCGAAGACGATCTCGGCTTCCATGCTGTGGTCCCTAGAGGTGTCCCAGTAAGAGGTGTCTGGTTCGAAGAGGGAGTCTGTGCAGCAGCAGTGATTGTGGCTGTACTCTGATCGAGGAGCTGGTGGTTGTTGTTGTTGTTGTTGTTGTTGTTGTTGTTGTTGTTGCTGTTGTTGTTGCTGTTGTTGTTGCTGATGGATGCTGGGCGTCTCTTTGGGAGCCATTTTCGATCCGGACTCAAACAAGGAGTCCATAGAGCAGTCCTTTCCTTGGTCATGCTCGCTGTTCACTTCATCATACTGAAGGCCGCCGGGCACCTCCATCATTCTTTCAGACTCAAATGACGAGTCCAGCTCCCGGCACCACCCACCGCTGTACTCACCATTCGGCTTCTGATGCTGAAGCCCGCTCGGTACATTTCCAGGCGACAAGTCAGCAGCTACTGAATCTGCCATTTCTTTGTCTTCTTCCTCACTGTTCTCGTCCTCGTCCTCTTCGCTCTCTTCCTCCCTCTCCTCCCTCTGCCCATTCATCTCCTTGCTTCTCTCACGCGCTAGCCGCTCCTCTGCTTCCCTCCACGGATGTCTATACACCTCCTCTCCCTCAGTCTCCTCAGCCTCCTCACTGCTGTTAATCACCTCTTCTTCCTTCTCAATACTGGGAATCGGCAAGCTCGCTGGATCAGGAGCAGGAGCAGGAGGCTGAGGACGGCGCAAAGCCCGACAGGAAGGGGCATGAGATCGCCTCCCAGTGATTATGCCGCAGCCCCAGCAGATTGTGTTCAGGGGGAGATCTGGGGGGGAGCAGCTTGGTTGTTGATTGGTTGCTATTGCTGAAGGTGGGTTGTCGTGCGGGTTGATGAGATAGTTGGTGAAACTGTGGTATGCCATGATGATGCTGATGTGGTATGCTGGTCGTTGTCGTTGGGGTGGAAGAGTTGTTGAAGCAGCGAGTATGTAAGCCGTATCTTGTCTTACTGATGTGATGCTGAAGTTTGCTTGAATAGAAGATGTCGGAACGTAATAATTGTCGTGACCGAATATCGCGTGTGCCAGTATGATGATGTAGTAAAGTGTTGATTTGACTTAATTCCCCCCCAAAAATTGAACCATTCCAAATTGAGATTGTTGTATGAGTTAGACACAGAACAAGCAAGCAAGAGAAAGGAGGAAAAGAAAGCACATTCTTATCCAGGCAGTACAGTCACAACTTCCCCTGCTACTCGACTAGTCTCCACACTACACCACAACCTACGTGAGTCTGTTCGCACAGTGGATCTTCTAATTACGAGGACCTTCGCATCCACACACCCATCCAGGCAAAGTACCTGCAGCAAGAGCCTCAACAACCTCCGAAACAGACATAGTAGATTCTAGTACCGTGTGCTGGAGATTTGAGAAAGCCAGTCACGACAGTGCCTGGGGTTCCAGAAGTATGGAAGGAGAACAGTCATGGCTGATTAGTAGCTCCTTTGTAGTTCCGTGGAAACGGCTCCGCATTTCCCAAAGGGGAAAGGATTGCAGTCACAAGTCCCTCGCACATTGCTTGAAGTCGAAATCCAAGGGCTGGCGGACCCGATGTGGTGAAAGAATTGCTATCACAGGCCCGCTGAGGAGAAGTATGGAGAAGCAATGATTCGCACGTAAAGTGGACATTTGAAGTATGCTATGGGCAGAAATAAAGCAACGTTTTTGTATTGATTGTCAAGTTTAGCAGCTAGGGTGACCAGGCGCCGAGTCCGCCGGCTACGATGCTGTGGACGCATCTTGGAGGTCAAAATGCAAGAGTTGCCAACGTTGTCTCTCGCTCCACCGAAGCTCCCCAAATTCGTCCACTCACTCGACCCAATGGTAAGCATACGCAGATGTCGAATGCCAGAGACACATCTCAGTCCTTGTGACCATCCGCCAGCACTCGCACAGCTTTTGATCCCACTCTCAATCCTCCGACGAACAATCTAACCAACAGGGCTCCACTCCATTGAAATCAAGATCTTGCTCTTCATAGTCTGAATCAACGGCACAGTCTTATGCACTGTATCACCCCATCCCTCGATCCCCCAAGATTGTTCTCGTCTGATCTTTCGTTCCTCCAGGTCGGCAAATTGCCACAAATGATGTACTGTGTTGAGGTCACCAATCTGACAAAACCAGGCGCCTACACCTTCCATTACTTCACGTCTTGCTTTCAGTCCTCGTCTCCAATGTGTCTCCCATTCGAGAAGGTTGCCGGGGTGAAGGGTGTATGATCGAAGCTCGAACAGGCCGCCAAGTCTTCGAGGTGGTGTGGTTGGCCAGAAGGAGAATTCTTGCATGAGCGAAACTTTCTTCGAGTTGATCAGTGTCTTGAGATGTTTGTCGAAGGCGGGAAATTCTGGATGACGCGAGATGTTGTGCAATGATGCATGGTAGCCGGTATATCTTTGATACTCCCAGATGTGTACTGGTGAGGAGATCAGTAGATTGTCCGGCGGTCAAGTAGGGCACCTCTCAAACCAAAGGTGTCACAGTCTCCCACTTCCGATCTCCAGCTGCCCACAAGATTGACCTTGTTCTCTGGCATTGAGGCCATTCGAGGATACCAGCTGCCAACTAGGTCAATATACTCATCTACCTTGTCCGGTTTGACGTCGTGGAAAACTATTGAGTGAACGTATTTGCCTCTTGCAAGGACCTGCGAGAAGGATCGCTCCATCTCCTTATCCATGTCCTGTCCTTCGGCCGTGCCATAGATGAGGTTTGAAAAGGCGCCACCTTTCTTCTTGGTAGATGCGGAATCTTGTTCGACTTTTCGTGCTTCTCCTACGCTCCGGTGGGTAGATAGTGAGCCTAATGCTGCAGGGTCCAGCTGACTGGCAGCGTCAAGAACGGATTTGGAGCTCGCATTGCCGCTAGGGTTGGCAGTGGGAGCGATCTTGTGTGCAGATGAAGGGGAATCAGATGTAGCAAGTGACTGACTGTCAGCCTGTTCTTTTCTCTTCCGTGCAGCTTCTAAGTTCTCTCGAAACTCTTTCTGTCTGGCGTTGAAGGCTTCGGAGCCATCCGGCGTCACATCACCCAGGCTGGGAGATCGATGAGGTTCGCGTGTTGCTGACGACGACGTGAAGGACCGAAGTAGCAGGGAGGAAGGGGAGGCCGAGCTGGTGGGCACGAGACGTCGTGCGAGCATCTTGACGTCGACTGCAGAGGTGTCGCTGGCAGGATTTGCGAGAAACGTAGCTCTCGTGAGCTAAGTCTTATGCCCGAAGCACCAAGCAACCGATGACTGGCTAGAAAACGAGAGGGAGGTTAGAGCTGTGAGCTGCCAGAAATCAGTGTGCTAAGCAGTGCTGTGTCTCGGGCTTGGGTTGGGTTGGCTCGGAGGAACGACAGGGTAGGCTCACTGTAAGAGCGGGCCGTCGACTGTGGTGGTTGGTCAATTTGGGTAGCTTTGGGTACGCAGCCTTGGGGTGAGTTTTCGTGGGGAAGAAGATGGACCATACTAAAAGCGGGTAGCTCGACTCGTGAAGCCGCCCGCCTCGACGCCCCCGACAAGTTTGGTGAATACGACCAATTATGTAGAGAGAGAGAGAGAGAGAGCCAGCATCAGCATCTCAAAAGGCTTGATACGTCCCCACTCGAGCTCAACACCATCCAAATGGCCGAGCCAACTTACAATCCTCCTCTCAATTATGAAGCTTCAAACACGAAAACACACCCTCAAGCTTCCTCCTCGCTCCCACCAGAAGTGGTGACCTGTCTCAAAAATGCCCGCTTCGTATGTATAGCGCACTCTGTTTTGTTCTCTCCGGCGATCTCTTTCTGACGACGATGATACAGCTCCATCTTGCCACGATAACAAATCCAACATCCAACTCCCCCGCCCTCCCCCACGTCTCCCTAATGAACTATACCTTCCTCCCAGGCGGATCCTCTCATCCGACCTCTCCCCTCCCACCTCACCCGACCATTCTAATGACGACGAACCCCCAATCCCTCAAGACCCAAAACCTCCTCCACAACCCGCGAGTCAGCCTCCTCGTCCATGACTGGGTATCGCATCGCCCACCTACAACCGGCGGACCAGGCGGTGGAAGAAGCGGATCACCACCCGCGGCCGCCACACGAAGCTCGCTGGCTAGTCTGTTACTGAATATCAACACGAGTGCATTGAGTAGCATATCTACGACGATTACTGGGGAGGCAGTGTTTTTGGAGAAGGGAAGTCCGGAGGAGAAATGGTGTAAGGAGGCGCATCTGGCGAATAATACGTTTGGTGATCAGGCCAGAGAGGAGGCGGGGCTGTTTGGAGGACAGCCGCCTAGTGCTGGGGCATTGGATGGTGGGGTGGGAAGGAGCAGTAGCTGTTATATTGAGGGAGAGGATGTGAGGGTTGTAATTGTGAGAGTTCGGGAAGGAAGGATAGCAGATTGGAAAGGTGGAGTTAAGGACTGGGCGGTCGTTGATGAGGACGAGGTACCGAGAGGATCGATGGAAAGTTCAGGAAGTGGAGGTAGTGATGGAGGTAGAGGTAGGAGGCCTCAAGGACATGAGCAGACGCTGGTAAATGGCGTCACTGGATGAATGTGATGATGAGGATAACGATAGATGTGTGGGACAAATAATGGAAGGAAAGGAACTGTTTGAACGCATGAACGGATGATGGATTTCAGGCATCAAACAGCATCAGCTGTAAAGACACCAAAGTGGCTCGATTGGCCTTCCGTCCCCTCAAAGTCCAGTCCAACCATCTGACCATCTCGGCTGTTGGAGTTGGCCCAACTTCACTGCCAAACTTCTGCCCGCTCCCTCCTCAATCTCGACAAACAAAACAACTAATACATTAAACAAGCTGTGACGATTTAGCCAATCATCTGTTCTCTCTTGAAAACGCCGGCTCAGCGTGAAAAAGACATTACGACAAGACAGGTAAGTAAGAAGCGGGCCTCCCTGGCTCCATTCGTAGCTGCGGACGCGGCGAATTGCCCAGTGGACCGCCCCAGAAGAGAAGTGCTCCGGTGCTACAAGAACATGATTGAATAAGTAGAGGCGGGGCTGGCGATTTGATTGTGGAGTATGAACAAGTCGTGAAAAAGGGTGGATGGGGTGTAGCTTGTGGATTGGCTGGTAGCCAATCCCAGTCGCGGGTATTCGTTACATCACGGTGCATTTGGCGCCGCTGCTGGCTTTCGATTTGGCAGGCTTGACCTGTAAAGCAACTCTCGCTGCCTCGGTGAAGGCTTCATTCACACCACGATTGCGCATGGCCGAACATTCTGTATCAGAATTGTTAGTGAGAGTGGCCATGAATTCCCCTTCGATTTCAATGTTTTGTCTCATTTCGACGTACCAAGATATCTCAGAGCTCCAATCTTTCTTGCGACTTCTAATCCCTCCTGGTATTGTATTACTTGTTTTGGCGGCGCATTAGTGCTATCCTCATGACCATCATCATCCTTCTCGTGCTCTTCTCGAAGATCACATTTCAAAGCCACAAGAACAACTTTGACGCCTTGGCAATGCTCGATGATTTCTGCAACCCATTTCGATCCGACGTTTTCGAGCGAGTCTCGATTGTCGACCTACAGAGCAGATTCTATATCAGCTGCGCCCTAGAAGCCATGACATGATCCAAGCTGGCATGAAAATCCAGGAACAAATTTGCCGGAAGACGTACACTAAAGCATAACATTATGGCCTGCGTGTCATCGTACGATAGCGATCGTAACCTGTCAAATTCTTCTTGACCCGCGGTGTCCCAGAGCGACAGTTCCATATGTATGTTGTCGACGAATATATCTGACCGAAGATGAGCAGGGAGGATAGGAACGACATGCAAGCACATACCGTGCACATAGTTTTCTAAATGGTGTCAGCATTGATTAGCCGAGAGGCGCTTCTCACAACTTACCAAACACAGTTGGCTCACTGGAGACGTACGCTCATCATTATGCGGTCTCAATTGCTCTAACATGAAAGGAATCTTACTAGACAGTCGGAAAGAATCTATCGTTCGAAAAGTGTTGCATTAGCCATATGCGCGAAGCTGGAGACGCTCGAGATGAGCTCACGTACCCTCTCGTAAACACGTTCAATAATGATGTCTTCCCGCATGCGCCATCTCCCCTGCCATCGGTGAGTTCCTGAAAAAAGCACGAGCAGCATCGGACAAACGAACAACAAGACAAGTTTCCTTTGAACTGTCTTGCTTCCCCCACAAGGCCGCATGTTTGGTGGTTGCTGTCAAACTTCGGTGGAAGGGGACGTTAGATGCTGAGTGGTATTGACCATGCGATGTAGAATAGCACAGATAGCGATGGCAATTTATGGCAATGGCGTTGTGAAAGATGGCACAGATGATGTAGATTGATGTCCAGATCGACCGAGACTCGTCGTGGAAGGATGCGGACATTCGGAGCTATTTTAGGCATTGATTCATCCGCTGGAGAGACCCCTAAAAGCCACATTTGAGAGGTCAACGTGAGGAACTCACCCCCTCGTGAGTACAAGGAGTCAAACCTTCAGTAGGCATCTCATCTTTCTCCGAGTCGTAAAATTGCAATGTCTGAATACTCTCCGATCATCCTGGTAGGACAAGAGGCACTTCTGTAGGGAATACTCGGAAACCATCAATTATCGAATTGAGTTGGCTCAGAACGATTCTGGGCAATGCAGACAACGTCGTCGACGAGTTGATCATCATTTGCGATATTTGGAGAATCTATCTCAATGGGCTTCTTGTCCACGCTCCATGCCAGATTTTCCCCTGCCCATCCTGTCTCCAAGATCCATTTCGCCAATCACTCTTCGGTTTAGCCCATTGACAAAATCAGCTCGTCCCCCAGTCTTGGAGTTCCGAGCACGCAGTGCATCATCTCTTTCTGCGTCCTCCCTATCCTTTGCAGCTATAGCAGCAAGGCGCCTTTCACGATCCTGATCCAACTCTGAAGCGGCCTGCTGCATTGCCGCCAGTTTGACCACTCGGTCGTCTTCAGCAGCTGGAGAGCGCCGTTGTTCGCGATTAGATGAGTACGAACGGGGCTGTGAGGGTCGACCTGAAGAGTGCCAGCTCTGCATCTTTCGGACCTCTTTCCCGTGTGCCTTGCCCCTGTAAGGTGATCTTGAGCGCTTGTTGCGATCTGGTGAATACGAGCGACGATTTCGGTAGGGTGATGGAGATTCTCTCGGCCTTCGAGGTGAGGGACTCCGGGATCTTGAGACGGAAGGGCTGTATGGCCTCCTGCTATGATGCTTCCTTGGTCTGTTTCTGTCCACTTCCTCATCATATCGACGCAAACGATGCCTTGAATGCCTTTCTTCACTGTCTCGGTGATGGTGGTGATGCTTTCGTCGTTTTTGATCGCGTTCCGACGATTTTGAGTCTTCTGTAGCGGCAGCCTTCAGCATCAGCCTTCTTTTCATGGGGTCGTTCACCATTGCTTCGTAGGCAGCTTGCTCCCGCTTTTTAATCGCTAACATGGGATCATCTCGTATCTTCGAAGCCGTATCTCTAGCCGTGTTCGCGTTTTGGACCGCCATAAATGCCTCCTCATTCGACGACTTCTCTAAATTCTGGTTTTCTGTGCCCTTCAACAGACCATCAATACGTCTTTTGCCTAATAAATATCCCTCCATCTCCTCGGTAGTACCGGCTTGCCCACTAGCAGGGCCAGAGTACATCCAATCCACACGAACCATCCGCTTCTTTCCGCCGGCTGCCTCTTGTAACTGTTGCAATTCTTGAATGTGTCGCTCTTCCTGCCTCTCCTTCATCATCTGGTCGATACGTTTCCGCTCCTCCAGCGCCCTCTGTTCTTCTTCCCATACTTTCTTCTGATTTCTAGTGTAAAGTTAGCATCGGCTTGCGCTTGTCAGGTATGAGTAACACACGTAAGAAGTTGGGGATGCCAGGATTTTTTCAAATTCAAGTCGCCGCCCATACTGCCAATGTGTTCTTGAATATCTCAACGAGGACAGGTAGGTAGCGCCTTTGTGATTTGTCGTGATGTGGCTCTCGTTGGAGGCCTGGCAAAGCACAGATCTCTTTGGTGTAGAATGACTGCAGAGAGTCGCGGTACTGTCTTTGGCAGGATGCTTAGCAACCGTACTGCAGATACAAAATCCGTGAGGGATTGGGTCGCAGGCAATCGAAGATACCCATCTGGAAATGAAGGCTTCAAATTGGTAGCCGCAGGGTTATTCCCAGACGCTAGTTAAAGCTTTAGGCCTCCGCAATCGATAAGCTTCTCCAATTCTAAAATGTAGCTTCGCGGCTCCAAATACATCCAAGTGAACTTCTTGCGTACACATACAACGCATTTGCCCAATTTGCTTCTTTCGCCTCTTGCTATCTACCGCGAAGTCTTCACTCGTGCCGCTATTCTCGTCATTGAATATAATAGCCGCATTCACTTCTGCAACCCACTCTTCGCGTAAACGGCATTCTAAGCTCACGGCGGCCTGTCACCATGTCTGACGACGATGATTTTATGCAAGAATCCGACCCGGAGCAGTAAGCGATCACCCCTCTATGTCGTATGTGCAAGCTGATTCGCTTAGGTATGACTTTGAATACGAAGACGACGAGGACGAAGAAAGCGGCGACGTTGACATCGAAAACAAATACTACAATGCAAAGCAGATCAAAGCGGAGAGCCCTGAGGACGCTATTGACGAATTTCTCGGCGTACCAGCGCTCGAAGAAGAGAAAGGCGACTGGGGCTTCAAAGGCCTCAAACAAGCTATCAAGCTTGAGTTCAAATTCGGTCGATACGATTCCGCAGTTGAACATTATAAAGAACTCCTGACCTATGTCAAGTCTGCTGTCACACGGAATTACTCGGAGAAGTCCATCAATAACATGCTTGACTTCATCGAAAAATCCTCCGATGATCAAAAAGCTTACAGATGCATGGAGGAGTTCTACTCACTTACACTAAATTCATTCCAGAGCACGAACAATGATAGATTATGGTTGAAAACTAATGTCAAGCTGGCGAAGCTGTGGCTTGACAAGAAGGACTATAACCAATTGAGTAAGAAGGTGAGAGAGCTTCACAAAGCTTGTCAAAAGGAAGATGGTATCGACGACCCTGCCAAAGGCACGTACTCGCTCGAGGTTTATGCACTCGAGATTCAGATGTATGCCGAAACCCGGAACAACAAGAGGCTGAAAGCTTTATATCAGCGCGCTCTGACCGTTCGTTCTGCGGTACCACATCCGAAGATCATGGGAGTAATCAGAGAATGCGGAGGGAAGATGCACATGAGTGAGGAGAATTGGAAAGACGCGCAAAGTGACTTTTTTGAATCATTCAAGAATTACGATGAGGCGGGGTCCATGCAGCGTATACTAGTCCTGAAATATCTTGTTCTGACGACCATGCTCATGAAGTCCGACATCAACCCTTTCGACTCTCAAGAAACCAAGCCGTACAAGAATGATCCCCGAATTTCGGGCATGACGAATCTGGTCGATGCTTATCAGCGGGATGACATCCACCAATACGAGAAGATTCTCAAAGAAAACCAAGATGTCCTGGCCGATCCCTTCATCGCTGAAAATATCGACGAGGTTAGCCGCAACATGCGAACCAAGGCTGTTTTGAAATTGATTGCTCCTTACTCAAGGTTTACGCTTTCTTTTATCGCCAAGCAGATCAAAATCTCAATCGCCGAGGTCCAAGACATTCTTGGTGTTCTCATCGTGGAGAAGAAGCTCAATGCGAAAATCAACCAGGAAGACGGGACGGTGACCGTGGAAAGCGCTAGCGACCTAGACCACCTGCAGCGAGTTCGGGACTGGAACAGAGCTCTTGACTCTTTGTGGAGCACTGTGCTGAGTGATGGTGAAGGCTTCAAGAACGAGGACCCTCACGGTTTTGGTGGAGGTATTGGACCATCGTTTGACGCCGGGCTTCAGGACTCATTCTGGGGAAATGGCATGAGTATGAGAAGGAAAGGACCTTTACGCGGTAGGGGTGCAAAGGCATTTGGCTAGATTGGGCGATGAAGGCCAACCTGGGTTGCTCGAAGCATGCAGGTGGTATTGAAACCAAGCTGCAGATGTGCATCGGCGCTTGTTGAGTCAGGAGAATTATATCTCTCCGAGTGGCGACTTGAATTGATAGGAGCATTGAGATCTGGCGACCCTTCACCCAAGGATGCCAATCGCACAGAGCATGGAAGGACGGATCCGTGGTCCCAAGCGGCACTGACTACAACTGGAGAAGAAGCGCTACGCTGCGAGTTTATGGAAGATCAGCGGCACTCATGCGGCCGGGGAGCAGACAAAATCGAAGTGTCCGAGAGACGACTTCATACACGCTCAGATCACAACCTGAAGAGTACATATCGATAGTATCAGGCCCGATGTACCGCTCCCTTTTCCGCAGTATTTTCGTAACTTCGTCTGGGATCGCAACGAAGGGAAACGAAACAGTACTGAGTTGTTCTTTGAATATTGCCGTCAGTACTCCTTTGGCTGGTGCCAGACCTGGCTTTGCCAGCAAAGCCAATCGTGCCACCTGAGACCATATGCAGTGTAACACTAGATATCCAACATGCTCGGTGATTGGCCAATTTTGCTGCAAAGGCCAGAATGTGATATCACATTTGAAGACAGACTGGCCGTCGTGCAGAATGCGCATTCCATGCTCGAAGTTGTGTAATGCCCGGTGCCTGAACACGGCGCTGCATGTCGTCGAGAACGTCCCAACAGAGATCTCCGCCTCGAGTCCGAAAGGCTCATGGCTCTCGAGGTATCGGTAAGCAGTTGCAATCACCACCAGGACATTTGCGTGAAACACCTGCCTCTCAGATGAACCATCGCGGTTCACACAGTGAGATTGTTGCCGGACAGGATTTCTCCATCAGTGGGCGCCACAGTAAGCGCCGGCCTCAGAAGGAACAGAGACAACGGACACCTCACAGGACCGAGTCTGAGCAGATCTCTCGTGCTCTCCGCACTCTTCATGACTGCCTCCAACCCAACCCACCGTCCTGCTGCTTGCTGAAGAAGTGTCGGCAACATAATCATTGGACGGTGTGACGGCCTGGTTTGCTGGCAGCTTCGCTGGCTTGCAGTAGCCCGATACAACTACGGGTAAGTGCTTCTCATCATTGATTTATGTCATCCATCTGCATTCTACACTTAATCTCATTGCCAGTGGTGGGGCCTCCAGATGCGTCAGCAGCTGCTGTTGTCTCGATAGCCAGGCTCGCTGTCCAGGCTCGCTGTCCAGGCTCGCTGTCGCTTGTGTCGCCTGATCGTCATTTGCCCCTACCCTCCGCTCACCATGATAGCCCCAAATGTAATGCTCGTGGTTTGACAGCAAACGCGGTCTTGACAATAAACCTTTTCTCTGTTCATTGGCATTCTGCATTCTGTCCTCAAGAAAGATCCCTGGGAGCACACATTGAAGATCAGCCAGCAGCTCGTCTCTTGCAGTCCTTCATGGCACAGCTGAGAAACATGGCAAGTCAGGATTGCCGTTCTTAGCAGTGGTACATCTTGCTGGCTGAGCTGTTGTCACTGGTTACGCACTTTGTTTGCCATATCCAGCCCGTAGCTCGACGGCTACCGGAGGACTGTCAAGGATAAAGGATACTATTGTTCGCTTACGGAGATCTGTATCGACCAATAAACCTGAGGCTCTACGGCAATCTGCATATGAGACACCATAGCATTCTCTTCTCAAACATTGATCAGGTGCATCTCGAGGGAACACCTGGGGCTTGTTAGCTTGTGCTTGCCCACATCAACAAGAGGTCACGTTGTGGAAATCGTTCACCCTGACGAGGCCTTTAATATTGCTCTGTCTGACCATATCGGTCGACGGACATACGGGCCACAAGTTATCCCACTGTGACCTATCAGTGAGACGGTACTTGCTCTACCGATGAGTACTCTCAGCCCTATGGCTGATGCCTGTGCTCATTATGGCATCTGCCCATCATTGCGACAAGTTTCCGTCAACGCAGCTCAATCATTTCAATTTTCTTCACCTCTGCAACATTCTGCCTTCGACCGTTCAGATCTGACTTCCTACCTCCAGTTCTGCAACTTCCATGATTTCACAGCCACCATGGCCTCCGATCAAGATGAAGTGGACATGGAAGCTTTTCAAAGACTTTCCGACAACTATCAACCAGACGTGCAGGTACGCTCACTTACGGACTATGTGTATGCATTGGCAGGTTTGACATCAGTAGGGACCTCTCATTTGCGATAGATACCCAATGCAAACCCTGATCCGCGAATTCAACAACGCAGATCCAACCTATGTTACCAAGACTGCGGTGGGTCGTTGACATCAGCTCGAGTTTCCCAAAGCTGAAAGCATCATAGGCACTAGCTGCGTCTTATTCACAATATCGGCCCGTCAAAGGCGATGGACAGTGCGGGTGGAGAGGTAAGCAATACCTGGCCTTCAATGAGTATCACTTCTAATTCTGCCTGCTAGCGGTCGTTTTTGGCTACTTTGAGAGTCTATTGTCTCAAGATCTTCCCAAGGTTGCATCAGAAAAAGTGAGACTTCAAAATTTCAATGATACTCTTGTCGCTGTCGGTTATGACTTTACGATGGTGGAACTATTCGTGGACGAAACAATGGAGCTTTTCGAATGCCTATATCAAGCCATGGAGTCAGGTGAAAGGAGCGATCGGCTCTTGTTGGAGGCTTTCAATGACGAGAACCGATCTAATTCTATTGTATTTCATTTCAAGGTCGGTGTTCCGCTACTGAGCTGTGAGATGTTGACCGTTGCTGAGAAGTATCAGCTCTTGACAAGCGCCACCATGAAACTGAATCCGGACCAATATCAGCCGTACCTTGAGCAGCTGTTATTCGAATACTGTCAGACGAACGTCGATGCATTCGGCCAAGAGATAGAGCAGATCAGCCTGCAGGCTTTGACAGACGGCGTCATTGCTCCGGCCCACGTGAATGTTATTGTGATGTATCTCGACCGCAGCGAAGGCAATGAAGTCACTCCGCATCACCTTGTTTCAAATGCACGCCCAGATTGGCCCGCTATCACCCTTCTATACCGACCGTCAGTTAAATGCTTCGTGCCATGACAAATACTAACCATCTAATAGGGGCCACTACGACATGATCTACAAAGCTGCCCCTATTCGAGCTCATCGCGTCGAAATCAGCAGAATACAGCACCGAGTCATTCCTATAAATGGCTTCGGGATTGCGCTATCCGACCTCCGCGTTCTTTCACACTTCAACGAAGACCAATCAATGATGCAACAATACCCCAGTGGAAGTTATTCCCCAGCTTCTCGGACTACGAACTTGCCTTGGAACCGCTCTTTTGTACCATTCACAGCCCCACAGAAGAGTACAGTAGAACATCACACAACTCCAGGCGTGACTCTTATGTGTCCTGGTCCCAGCTATGATTCTCCGTATATGCCCGATACTTCTACTGACGCATATACGGCGGCAAGAAAAGCATATGCAGTCTCGACTCCCGACGCTAGATATGGTTCATCTAGTGGCGTACTTCCTGCATATTTGGCCCTTTTTCATCCTCCAATGCTTGGACCACCATCGCAACATTGTACATCCCCTTCAGCACCGTCCCCTATTTCTTCGGTATCGCCAGGACCGAGTCCAAGAAAACAGGAGCTCCAGATCCGAATGAGTCAGCCGTGCTATGAGATGGGACAACGTCATCATGAGATTCTACCCCTTGAGACTGGCCCATTCAAGAAGTAAGCTCAGATTTTGCATTGCTTGTGGTACGCTAATGTTTTCATGATCAGCTCTCCGTTTAATCGAGGGCACTTTGCCAACCCCGACTTCCAGCCGCTGATGTGGAATGCGGAGGACGACTATATTTGAACGTGGTGGCGTGTTGACTGCAAGGGTTCCAACGATACCCTCTCTTGAGCTTCTTCAGCTTTGGAGTTATGCCAAGCTCGTCTACTGCCTTTTCAGCGGCCGGCGAATGCCACAGGCGGCTGGTTCATTGTTCCTTGCGATTGCAGCCACAATCTGTACCACCACCTCTATCGCTGCGCCTGCTTACCTTGGAGCTCCACATCACCGCAGCATATGTACATGAATGCATTCCACAGTTTCTCTTGGGGGCGCGGCCTGGCCCCGTGACGGAGGATTTCCTGCCGAGCGTACTAACATTTCCGCTCGAGCGAAAAGACGAAGCTCAAAATAGCTCCGCTCTCTTGCGAGATAAATGGGCTATACTACTAAACATTGCATGATATTCCTGTCCGCCTCACTGCTTCCATGAGCGCGGGGATGAGCGTAGGAAAGGATGGGGTTTTCGTACTTACTCAGCTCTCCGAACCACGTGGAAGCAACAACCTGGCTGGGATTAGCGCCACTCACTAACTTGGCGGCCCGTTCCTCTGTCTTTTGACACAACAAGTCAAACATTGGTCGGAAACCCTTCTTGGAGGGCACCAACCTAACCTCATCGTCCTCTGAATTCATAGCTTCAAATGTTCTTTAGAATATAGAAAAGCCTCTGTCAATCTACTATCTCCCTATAAGGCGCCCTCACAGCAAAGGCACACACTACGAGCACGATTTCATGTGGGAGGTAAATTTCCCCCGCCGATCATACCTAGGTATCCTGAGACGGTAGTCTTAGCAGAACGAATGGATAGAGCCAATAACGCTCTGATCATTAAGATTTAAAAGATGTTTGTATTGGAACAGCGAGGCACTATCAGATGGACTCCGAAATCAGTATTCACGTAATGATGATTGTGCGGAGGCAGAGCATCCCTATGATGACAATTGATATTATTCACATATCCCCATATGTGCAGCATAGGCCCGCTATCAATGGTCTACCTCCCCTTTCCATCCCGCACCTTCCACCAACTCGACAAAGAAGGCCGTCCCAGGAGTCTTGACTATCACAAAATCGGGGTTTGCGTACTCTTGATCAAAGCCTGGAAGTTTTCGCCCACTGTGCCTCTGTGCTGTTGGGCAGATTTACAGATAAGTATTGCAAGTGAACGTGACTAATTGTTCTGAAATCGCTCTGTTGCCCTAGACATTCTGCGGAAGCAGAGCTCGACGCGGATGGACCGCATGCGTCCAGCATGCCTTCGCGACAACATCTTATAGACGTGGAGGCAAAGGGCCCTCCTACAACGAGATCAACGGACTCGAAGGCGATCAATGCCACATGGGCACGCCGCTACGTCACTCTCGCCGCCGTCGCACTCCTCAAACGCGTGCGCCCCGGCAAAGGCACCATCCCCCTGTTGTCCCGCCGGCTCTGTGTTAAGTATGGAGATCGGGTGGACCTTTCAGAAGCTTCCGCAATGGATTTCATTACTTATAATACCTCCATTCCGGTTCCGAAACTCTACGGCGCCTTCACTCACCGCGATAACACTTACATCGTGATGGCGCATATCGATGGGAAGGCGATCGCGCGGGACTGGGTGTTCCGAAGCGACGAGTCGAAGGCCAAGATCCATTCCCAGCTGAAAAAAATCATCCACGAAGTGCGATTGATCCCGCCTCCAGGGCCTGGCGTTGCAAATATCGTTGGTGGATCGCTGTTCAATCCTCGAATATCGGTCCCTACGTGGCGATTTGGGCCTTTCACATCTATTCAGGCGTTCCACAAATTCTTACATAACGACTTGGAACCTAGTCCCAACATGCCCCTAGGAGTCAACGATCTTATCGGTCAGAACGATGGGGCTTGGCCGCCGCTTACTTTCACTCACGGAGATCTCAGCAGCCTAAACATTCTCGCCCAATAGAGATCAGGTCGTCGGCATCGTGGACTGGGAGACTGCCGGCTGGTTCCCGTCATATTGGGAGTATACTACGGCCTGTCAGGTGAATCCGCAAAAGTCGTTCTGGATAGAGGAGATCAGCAAATTTCTGGACCCGTTTCCGGCAGAACAAGCAATGGAGAAGATTCGGCAGAAGGACTTTGGTGACTTTTAAGGGACTCTCTCAAGAGAGACCAGTGGCTTTAACGACTGCCACGCCTCATTCTATCGTCTTCTTCCCCTCAACTAAATCGTATGTTGGGGCCTTGCTTGAATCGTATAAGCCCTGTCCATCAAACCAGTGCTGATCTTTTTTTTTCTCTGGCAGTACCCCATTGCCTCGTTACGTACACTCTCCCATTCAAGGAAAATTATACCCATTGCCTTTCCATCGGCTTTCAGTCCTTCCAACACCTCCTTGACCCAAATTACGCAGTTCCAACCTAGCTGGCCTTGTCTGATAGGTGTATTGTGAAGCACATTGACCAGGCGCGCCTTATCCGCGACTTTCCCAATCATAAGACGAACGAGGAGCATGCCTGTTGGGGTAAGGGGGAAAACCACTCCGTTCCGCTGTCTAGATATTGTCTTATCTTCTTCAAACCCAGCTCGTCATTCTCTAAACTTGAGACACTGAAATTCTCATGGGACCAACCTGGAGTGCCAGATTTCACAAGGGTATCACCATAAGGAGAACACGAATCAAAATCGATAATGATTGAATTGTCATGCTCATCCACCATGATGTTTGAATGGATTGATGTCGTTGTGAGCAAGGCGGAGTCCGTGAAGATGAGCAGGTCCTCGTCGTATGTCACCCAGACAACGATCTTTGTCTAGAGGATTCTCGTGGTTCTTTACGCGTTCCGCCAGCGTTTGCTTGTACTTGACAAGGGCGATGCTTGTGATTCGACCACAGGCAACTACGCAGCCCAAATATTGAGCAAGATAAGGATGAGGATTCCTCCGAAGCATTTCTTAGACACTTGCTTTTCGCAATAAAGGTATTGCTATACCATCCCTCGCTCTTTGCTCGCCGTAAGATATGAGGCGAATAGGCTTATAAGAGCACTCTCCTGGTGTTGTGTTGGAGGCTCCAGTGAAATTACTTGGGACGATCGGAAGTATATTGTCCACAGGAATCGCTCGCAAAAGGGAGAGTATCTGATCAAGTCGACAACATGGAAGCCGAAGAGGCACAGCCCCATGGTAGAAGTCCCCTTCAAACCTTGTGGTAACAGCCGTATACAAGAATGTGTCGTCTTCGACACTCTCATCGAAGGTCCAAATCTCAGCAGCTTCAACCATTTCCATGTCTAATCCTTTGTTGGCCTGAACAGTAGAGTGGCTCCGTATACTGGATGGATGTAAAGTTGAGGATCAGGGGTTGGCGAACGCCTTGACTTGGCAAAACTGTTGGAGCTAACCCGTTGAGCTAAAAGCGAAATCGCAATAGCCCGTGCTATCACGATATTATGTACCTCGCCTCAGGGACCTACAACAAAAACGCGTCTAGGCCGAGAGGAATTCTGAGGAACTTTTCTTAGCTTGTCTACGAAATTAGTGAGAACTCCTCATCCGCCCGATGCGACGAACTGCGCAACGAGTGCTTGTCAGTAGAGCATTTCATGCGTACGACGCCGGTCTCTTTTCGTGTTGTCAAGGGTGCTGGACCCGCTCTTGATCACATTATTCTCAAGACAACAACGTAGGACTTCTTCAAGCTCTGATTTGTACTGACTTGCTTGTTGCTGGCTGAAATGGCCGCTATCAACTCTACACCGTCAGTTTCCGCCAGCGTCCAACCGCCTTCCAAGGCGAAGACCGATGAAAACATGACAAAGAAAGCCGGGCCCAAAGCCAGCAAAATCTCATCGAGCCTCCTCGCAGATATTGTCTTTGAGCACAGAAACAAGCCACAACCACGTTTACCGCCAAACCATACGATCCATAAGCGACCAATCACTCATCCACCAATAGCCGCTCCTTACGCCGGACCAGATGTTCAGAAGGTAGTTTACGTGTCAAGGAATACACCCATCATGGCTGCCGTGAAGCGAGTCAAGAAGCTTCTAGAGCAGGCCGAAAAGAGGAACTTGCAAAGAGAAGGTGTACTAGGCAATAGCAAACGAGCAGCAAACATGGCCGCGGCAGCGCAAAACAAGGAAAGAACAAAACAAGAAGTAGTTCTGGTGAAAGGCTCTGGACGCGCTATCGAACAGGCCGCCAAGGTGGGTGAATGGTTCAAGAGGCATGCTGAGGACGGTGATGGAGGCTGGGTTCTAGATGTGAGGCCAACCAGTGTAAAGGTAATTGACGATATCGCGGCAGATTCGTCCGCGGAGGTGGATGGCATGCAGGCGGGCTGTGATAGCAATGACGATGGCGCTCGGGCAGATGGATTACCACCGGATAATGCACAAGGCGACAATATTGACAGGCATGATAAGACCGAAGGTAATCCGCCCGAAATCAGGCACGACTCATTGCAGGATGACAATGATGCATTGGAAGCAGAAGAAACAGCATCGAAGCAGAAAACGCTACAACCAAAGAAAAGGAAGCGTCCAACGTACGATGAAGATGATGTTCCTGAAGCACGAACCAGATTCATTAATGCTATTGAGATAGCAGTGTCTTTCAAGCGGTGAAGTCCTTTTCTTTGCTCATGTTCCATTATCCGTTCTCTGAGAGGCACAAGTGGCATTTTGAGGTAGCTTTGAGTACTCAAGATTTGCTCCAGCCAGACGTGTGCTTGAAACAAAGTAACCAGGTCATGGTCATGCGACTATGTCGTCGTTATCAGCCATGTTGAGTGCTTTCGGTTCATAAGTTATCATTCTGCGTACTCATCTTAAACTCAACCCTCGGTGGCGACCAAGATGTCTCAGTATTTTCTCAGCTGTTGAACAAGGTATCATCTCCGGCCGCGAGGACAAATTCATTCAGCTCTCAGCTCTGAGCACTAGCCGACTGAATATCCTTGTTTATTCGCACGAGATTTCTTAATCCGTACGGCACAGCTTTATCAGCTCCATTTCGAATCCATGTCAACCATTTTGCATCCATTTCGACCATCTCCCCAGGTCGAAGTCAAGGGGCAAGGCGAGAGACACGCAGGTAATCTGTTTGTTTTCTGCAGCACGCAAGAAGCAGTGAATGAAACACTTTGGCAGCTACACTAAAAGCCTACTTCGCCAACAGTTCGAATCACGTCTACTTCCGCAGCTCTCAAGCCTAGTCCGAACCTGAACTGTTCTTCTTTCGTTCGCCGACCACCTCCAGTAACCCACCCACCTCATGCACCACTCTTCGTGCGTTCGGTCTTGTCTCTGAACATCCGACTCAGACTAAGCTGGATCCTCTCTTCACAACCTGATTTGAGCAAGGTTGGATGACAGTGGTTTCGCTTTGCTGCACTTTGCATCACGCCTTGCTATCAGCTCATGAACTTGAGAAGGTCATTCTCTTTAGGTTCGGTTTGGTCGTTGCTAGTGTCAAGCTCAACCTCACATCCTTGACCATCCGCGTCTTGCATCTCAGTTCCATCCTTGCCAAACCCACGTTCCCATCCAGCTTGTTCTCAGGGACACTGAAGCTATGTTTCCAAGATTTGCAGCATCTGATCATAAAGCTGATCTTTTTACCTTAGCGTCGTTTTGATTACTCACGATCTCTATCAGAGGTGTTTTTTCCTTGTCCGATCCAATCCTCGTGGTGTGGTCAAATTGTGCTCCATGAGTGATTCTCCCCATACAGCCAGTACAGCAAATGCCAGACCTCCCAAAACAAGCGCTGAGAAACTTCACTCTTGCTCGGGCCTTAGACCACTCAAGCAGACACGAGAAAGCTTCAAACAACCTTCCAAGCGCGAGGCCGTCATAGCCAGCAATTTTACTTCTCAGATGGTGCAACCAGCAGGCATATCAAAATCGCAAAATTCACCCGAATCCTCAAAAGTTTCTCTAATTACATCTTCCACCAACCAAGAAACTGCGAGTGGTACACACACAGGAGCAAGCCAACTTGATGGAGACTCCAGAATCATTGACGGAAATGTTAGATCAATGGTTCTAGGTTCATAAAGGAGATATCCCTTCAGGCGCTGTGACTCTACAATATGCTAAACATAGTGCAAGTGCCTCCTGGATTCCCTCGAGCAACAGAAGGCCACGATTCGAAGACATGGATGGCGGGAAATTACAGTCCTGACTCTATTCGATTAAGAAGCAGAAATGGTTGCGAAACGGGAGATATGTTGGCCTGACTGTGTGGAATGATTACCAACGACCTGTCATCTTCAAAGGCACTCCAATCAAACTCGGCTCAAATTCCGATAAGCCGCTACCGACGGGAAAATTTCCCTGTCGCGTCTGGAAGGGACGAGGAGACGATGTTGACAAAAAGGGGTCCGCCATTACCTCTGTCATTTGCTTGGAGCAAGTCGCAATTCGGCATGATCCCGAGACAGGCGTTATGGAAGGGCGGCTTTTTGTCGATGAAGGTCATTCTAGGAACCTGGATCCACACTCGACCCGCCCGAGCCTTGCTTCGCCAGTGGCTACCCAAACCAGCAATTTGGGATACTGTAGTTGGATAAACGCTCCTCTAGCTCCTCTAGAGGTGTTGGGCGATCTCCCTTTAAGACTTCATCGCATATTGGAGAAGTATTATACTAACGATTGCACCCATCAGCCGCCAGTTTGCGCCTCTGATCAAAATGAGGAGCATGAAGCCACTCTCAATGGTCACTCGGTCGTTTTCCTGGACCTTCTTGGGCAAGAAGTAGCTGTCAAGCGGTTTGCGACAGGCTTTCGAGGTTATATCTTCCTCATGGCCTCAAGAAATTTGATCATCAACCATAGGAACATGAGAGCCATTCCGAAAGAACATGAGGCTTGGTGTGGCAATCTTGAACTTCAGTCATGATATGACTCTAGAAGAGTGGTTGTCTCGAAGTCCAAGTCAATAAGCGCTTTGAACCAAGAGACCTCAATGTCATCTCAACAAGTCCCCACAAATTTTGCACACGAATCCTCTTGTAAGCCTACTTCCTAAGCGGTCTTGCTTGCTTCATTGCCTGACTGATCTTTCACTGCAGTAGACGGGGTCCCACCATCATCAAGCATAATGTCAACGCGATGAAGTTCATACCTGCAATCAAAAGCTTGCAAGCAACAACAGTTCGTTTGGCCGATATTGAAGAACAGAATTCTCCGGCTGCTCGATCAAAGAGACGAAAGGTCGATGATTCCAATTGGTCGCTTGATTTCGGGACCCCTGTTTTTCAGCATCCGTTGTCGTTGACGACCCAAGCGGTTGGTGACGGAGCCCGGAGCATTATGAAAGAACGTGTTAAGAAATCTGGACCTCGTAAAACCACAGCAGCTTCTGCACGAACTTTCTTCGGCCAATATCCACCATTCTTCAGATCAACCGAGACACAACCCGCCCTCACGACTATGGCACAGGACGGAAGTTCTCGAGCTCGAGCATGGTAGCATCCTTCAGCATCTAGTCTTGCCCGCAACCCCCCCCCCCTTCCTCTCCCCCAGGCCCCAAATTGACAACAGCATAAAGGATAATGTTGGAGTAGAGTTCGTCTCCTCCAATGGCTCGAGCTCTCGAAAATGACACTTCAACCTTTGCAACACCGTTGGGAGGTTGTTCAGCCAGGCAATACTCGCTTTCAAATGGCCTATTACTTTAGTGAAGATCTTGGTCATTCGCATTCCTGGTGTCGACCAGCCTCATGAAATTGCAGAGGACAGAGGATTTTGAAGAATTTTTTAACAGCCTTGAGGGACGCGAAAACCTGGAATTGAGAGAGCAGAATGTGAAACCCTGGACGGTCGAGGTGTCAGAGAGAAGGGATGAAGATGACGGTTAGGGCCGGAAACGCCACAGCAGTTCATGATGGCGCCCACGAGAAAGCTTGCTGACCGTTTTCTGCGTGCGTTGAAGTTGGAGATCTGGGAGGATGAAGCCGATGAGCTCAGATCCGAACAGCGCTTTGGAGGAAAAGGAAAACGCAATGCGGTCTAGTTTTGCTTCTCTAACCCAGAAGCTGTCTGGCAGAGCGAGAATGAGCTTAGAATCAGAGAGAACTGGAGAAGGACTAAAAGAACAGGCTAAGAGGGAAAGCTTCGCATACAGAGAGCATGGGAAAGTTGTGCTGCATTGCATTGATGCGTTTTCGAAGCTGTCCACACACACGCACAGACTCCTTGAGGTGACTTACATTGCTGGCAAGCTACGTCAAACACGACAATTAAGAAAAGCAGGCTTCAAAACGACCAAAGCTTCATGTCTTTCTTTCCGTGTAGTCGACTTGATCGGCTTCGGCTCTTTCGTCTTATCCACCCGTTCACAAGTATTCAAGGATGACTCGGCTGCTGCTACGGCTTCTCGAACGAAGTTTCATCTCACGACGGTCACTCTAGCAATCGACTAACTCCAATTTGAGACTGAGACTACTGACTGGGCTTCAAAATCATCTTAGATCAGAAAATCGTTATTCAAGGATCATGATTCCATCTTTGTTCCTCAGCTCAGCTCAGCCCAATCCAATCCTACCCATCCTAACTTTCTTACCCATACACTCCATTTCCCGGCCCTCTGCTCCGTCCTCTCCTTCCTACTCCCTCACTCCACCGGCTTGACTCCTAAACTAGCCT
>JAABUK010003414.1_pt1 | contig 26867 bp, 20 predicted proteins | sample 5559141 | NCBI WGS metagenome assembly JAABUK01 (sample SAMN10711869, study PRJNA513367) | rock metagenome | isolation source: Antarctica rocks | place: Antarctica: Victoria Land, Pudding Butte nord | collected 2016-01-03
TGAAGAGGAGAAGGAGCCGTTGATGATCTCCGAGATGGCCATCTGTGTGTATTCGTCTTCGACTGGGCCGAGGGGTGGGGTGGGGGGTCGGCTGAGGTTGCCGTTGAGGTTTGGGGTTGAGGTGCCGGATGTGTTTTTGAAGGAGCTTGTTGATGAGGAGGAGTGGAGACCTGCGCCATTGACGCGGTTGGCGTGGGTGCTGCGGTGGTGGGAAAGCGGATCTTTGCGGAACCAGAATTTCGATTTGGTGACGGCATCGCGTGTGTGTGCTGTTTCCATGTTTTCGGTCGTGCGGGGGATGGGTATGTAGAGGTTGAGATCGTAGGATAGGATGGCGCGGGTGATTAGGACGATGAAGATGCTGAAGGCCGCGTTTTCAAAATCGGTGATTTGGATCTCCATACTGCGGAACTCGACGCGCCAGCCTATGTCAGCGTCAGGTGGAGGGGGTTTGAAACGCATGTGCTGCCAATTCGTGGACTGGAGGTTTTCGAAATGATTTGCACCTTCTGGGTCGAGCTTTTTCAGGTCTTCGGAGAAGATGACGAGTGGATCTCGGATGAAAAGGTGTGCGAAATGCGTTGCCAGGAGGTCATCCATTCCACCATCTAGCAGTTTCTGTTTAAGCTTCTCATCCACGATCAAGTCTGGATCCATATACTCAGGGCGTAGCCTTGGATCTTGTGAGATGTAAGTGCTATTGGATGCATATCGAGATTTTGGTATCCGCCATCGGTCGTTCTTTAGGGGTTTCTCACCCAGCTCTTCAGGTGTACGATCATCAACCGCCCGACTGATTTGATTCCATCGTACGTCGGTATCAACCAGAAAACCTTTGTATATTGGGGTCGCAGCAGTCAGCGCAAGCATGATTGGTCCTAGAGGACTGAGCTGATCGTACAGCTTTCGTCCTTCAATGATGTTCTTGGCCTGGAAGGTGATCTGAAGACAGCAACTTCCCATGCCAAATGCCATGGCATCCATGTAAACGTGGTGGTCTTTAGCGGCGCCACTGCGGACATCGTCATCTTCGGGCCAGATGTGCATGTCATAATCCACTGTTGGATCTTTGAAAGGCGATGGAGTTCTTTCATCCTTGAACACAGGCACGTTGAGCTCAACCTTTCTACCTCTTCGGCTACGGATGTTCGCTGCTAGAGTAGGAAAGCGAATGTGTGGATTGGCAATTTCATCTGGAACGAATTGTGATCGCAGCGCTGGACCCGAAGGTGGATAGTATGGCTTAATGTAGTCGTCTTTTGTGCCCAAGCGTGGAAAAGTCGTCAAGGTGATGGGATACTCATTCTCTGCCATGTGATCCTTTGCAATCGTCCTCCTCCATTTCATGTTCGGCTCAACATCCAGTAGATCTTTCGGGTTGATACTCCAAGGTTTTCCTGGCGTAGCTTCGAGCATGAAACGCCCGAACTCTGGATGGAAGGTTGGTAAGTTCTGTCCAACACTGCAAAAAGGTCAAAACGGAATTCATTTGTCCTGCCTCGCTGTACCCACTGTGTCGTCTTCTGCAGCTCAGGAACACAACCACCGCTTTTGCTCAGCTCCTCGTCTTTGGCAAGGGCTTTGAGAATCTCGGCCTGACAAAGAGACAGCCTCACTTTCTTCTTGTCATCATCGAATGTCACGACAAGGTATTCAATCTGGGATTGTCAAGAACGGCCTTCAGCTTGCTTTACCGAGAACGAACCTCATCTCCCCATAAGAGCGCGTCCCTCTCCTTGCCCTTTGCTCGCCGCCAGATGGTCAACAGTTGCTGGCCTAGTGTCAGCGATTCAAGCGATGAGAATCGAACTTCTCCCTACCTTGATACCCCATTCTCGTACTTGGTCTGCGGCTTCCTTGGCCTGACGCCACTCTAAAGGCGTACCCAAGGCACTGTCTTAGATCAGTGAAAGCTTCCAAGCTTGAACTTCTTAGGGCGTACAGAAGGCCCATAGCGTACTACTGAGTGTCGATGCTCGCAAGGTTTACTCGACTAGAGGGTTATTCCAAGCAAGAAGGTAATCTCTGATTGTAACAGGCGATGATCGCCTGGATCAAGCATTTTTATTAAAGCTCATGGTCCGCAAAGGCAGTGAACGTGGATACTCCAAGGTAAAAAATATAGGTGTGTGACGTCGTCTTCATATGGCAAGCCTCGGTAGTGGAACAAGAGCGATCAGGAAGAGGGATTGATATCCAACCCGAGACTCTGTGGAAGGTCAAAAGGGCACTGAATGAGCGTCGTGAAACGGTCGAGGGTCCAAATTCGTCCAAGTCGCGAAGCAGCGAGAATGGCCATCTTAAGTGACTTTTTCAAATTCCTAGCGGGTCCTCCGGTCCGCTTTCGGGCACAATGCCGGGCGTAGCCGAGAGAGTTAATATCTGTATATCTGTCAAGCAATTGGCTAGAATAGCTCGAAATGGCTAGAATTGCTTGTCTTGAATCGAATCGAATTGATTGAGTTCTCTGGATCAACTGCCTAGAATCTATGTAGAATTGCTCTTGAAATGGAGGTAGATGTGAAGAAAATGAGGTCCAAAGGGGGCCGGAAAGTGGCTCAAATAGGCCGATGGAGAGCCTGAGGCGCAGGCTGAGGCGCAGGCTGTTCGACAATATCAATCTGCCGATGCTCATATTAGAGTGCTTCGCCTTGGAGAAAGTTGCGATTCTGAGATTATAAGCGCGTAAAATGAATTTGTGTGTGAACGGCTCACTTCTCTACAGCTGCATATGCACACTGCGAAGAGACAGGGTCCTCTCCACTTGAATCTGGCACTTCACACCGGAAACCAGGTTCTTAGCAGAATGTTCGATGTCATTAATATACTCTGTTGTAAGGTTTCAGGAAGGTCAACAAGAACTCCACAAGTCTCATGCAGCGAGCTCGGCCCAGACTCTGGGCCCCTGGGAGAGTAATTCAGGCTGTTGGTGGCTCACGCCCACGCTCATTCACAGCCGCGAAGAATAGAACGAATGGAAAGGAAGTATCTTTGTGCTGTGGATATAATCACTTCGTTTCGGTTTTATCTGCGCTGAGGTGGTGATTCATCTGGATCGTGCCTTGTTCGGCAATCAGGCAAGGAGCAAGCTGGCAACCCAAACATTCATCCATTGGTTCACTAGGAACCATCGGCATCCTCCAAACTCTAAGAAGCAGATCGTCATGCAGAAGGACGTGCTATGTTCGGATTCTCTGCATAGATATGTCAGGAATTGGAAGGCTCTGCACGAGAGGTTTGAAGGATCTGTGCGATAATGCATCAGAAAGCTTCCTCAGGGTGCCTGTTGTAAGAAATTGAGCATCCATCATCAACCACTCACGTGGGCCCCGGCAAAGTCTCAAGGAGCCCGGTAGACGGAGATGAGGTAAAGGGCCTTTTCCCTCGGCCAAGCACCTCTATTACTGATTAATCTTCTGTCGTTAGAGAAGGCTTTCTGACGAAGGAGAAGCTGCAAAAGAAAAGCCGACGCTGCTGGACCAGTGCCAACATGGAGAGGTGTAGCCGCCAGTGTAGAGAAAATCGTCCACGAGTATGGCAGTTCCGACGTAGCTTCATCTGGCAGACCGTACGTTAATTGACTTGGTCGTGATCTTGACCAATGTGGATTCTTGCACATTCAGATCTGGACAAAAGTTGATCCCTAAAGTCAGCCTTTGTGATCGCACGAAATACTGACCACTAGATCTCTGTAGTTGATCTGCCTAATCATCAATGCGCGGTCATTGGGTGAGGTCAGGGGCCATCTGGCCCATGGATTCAGTCAAGTTGTACAGAAGCACTTTGCCTGCGTATGGTATGGTAAGCCTCGAGCGATGCGTAACTTGTTTTACAAGCTGTAATTGTCTCGATACATATCAAACACCAAGAGCTTGGCCTGGTAAGACATACTCGACCTGCGTTGTTCAATATATTCGTTGCCCATGAATGCAGGCAGAGCAATTGAAAATTAAGAGACCTTTCGAGATTGCCCGCTTCCAAACTGACCGCACGTCAACAGAGATTGGACGGGTCTTTCAGCCAGGCATCTGATCTGCTAGAGACAAGGCAACAGGTTTGTCAAACACAGGTAATACCCTGCATTCAGGGAGAGGAGATCCCCAGTATGGCACGTTTCCTAGTGAGAAGTAGGTGCTTTAGTGGAGAGGATTGGACGAACGTCGTTGATGACATCCTGGACATTTGCCATCGACATGCCTCCCCAACGTTCCGCAGCATGCGATAGATCATGCATCGGAAAATTTAGTGATGAATGAAGCAGAAGACAGGCAGCATGCGGCAATTGCAATTTTTCCACAACGGAGACGTGGGATTGAGGATGAAAGGGGAGGTAATCGGTATGTTTGCTTATTTGAGAACAAGCATGGTTCGTGCTATGTTGAGGTTAATGACAGCCGATTAAACTTACATCGCAGTAGCTTATACATCTAACGAATGGCAACCATGAGGAATCCTGCATGCGCCTTTGTCAGACGTAGCTGTTAAATCGTCCCCGCAGGCCCTGTGATAGATGAGCCCAGGTATCCATTAGATCAGGCAGATGACATGTCGCCATTGCAGGGTCTCATCCGTAAAGACGGAGATGAAGCGAAAGGGGCTGGCAGATGGTTGCACAGCTGACAGAGCAAGGGCAGTATCAGCCCATTGGCCTCAACAGCGCTGCGACAGTGAGGCTAGAGCTGAGTTCCAGCAACATTCACAACTTCTCAACAAAAAAGATCTAGACAGCTAGCAGAGGTGACAGTTGCTCTCGGCAAGACCAAACATTTAGTCCTATTCTCCACAAGTCAGTCATTAGGATACAATGCGGCTGGCCGATCCTATGTCTGATTTGGCGTAAGATGAATAGGCGAAGGAGGACGAATCTCTCCAGACTGATTGGATTAGCGAGGGCGTTTTAGCCAATGGAGACTTCAGCGTCCCCAACGGCAGGTCGAAAAATTGTTCTAGCAGTCATAGTTGAGGCTGTCAAGTAGACCTCCTTACTAGTCAGATACCTTAGGCTTCCAGTGGCTCTCTTGATAGGAAACCTGATATCATAAGATTCTCTAGTCGATCGCATATCGCGCGATTGAAGAGTGCTCGCTGAAGGACGGAGACTTTTCGGGTCGGAATTATCGTTCCTGCGTTGATCACAGGCGAGAACTGGCATCTATTCTCGGGCTTTCAACCGCTTTCGAGTCAAGTAAATCTGATATCCCAGCATCAGTCAGGCGATGGGGGAAGTTGAGGCGAACGCGGAAAGACGAGCCTCACTTCAGAACCGATCGATCGAAGGAGGGACAAGCCCAATCAAGTTTAAATCTTGGCTCTTCCCAAAAGCCATCGCTCAAGTTACTGCCCCTTCTTCGATAGTTGTTCTGGTTTCTCGAGCGTTCAATCTTCTGTCTACAGGAAGCCATTGCTGGTTCTCCAAGTTCAACGTGTCAGATGGGTTTCTAGAAATTGTCTTTGGATCTCCATCCACACTCAGGAAATGCCACGGATGGACCAATAATCCACAAGCCGCCAGAGTCTTGATGTCCAAGTTTTTGGTGGCTTGGTGATCCACATCATCCCTGTAACCTGTCGAGGATCTTAAGCTTTCTCAAAGGCTGTGGTGTCGTACTAGTAGTCACTTAGCACCCTCCTCGTAACCATGTCCCATCCCCCGTCGCGCTTGGTCTCGCGTCGCTTTCCTCTCGTATTCGATTGCGATCGCTAGCATCCGGGCAGGGTTTGGATCTCCAGTCCCTGGACATCTAGGTGGTTGAAGTCCTGTTCGAAGATAATGTGCCCCATCACTTGTCCTATTTAACCGTGTAACCTGATTTTGCAGAATGATAGACGTCGTGGCGGAAGTGGTGTGATGTGATGTAAAGGTGATGTGATCAACCGTGCAGTAGTTGACGTTTAACAGCTATCGTGCAGTTGATCCAGCCAGGTTCACATGCTGAGAATGACAACTTTACGTGAAAACTCGGACATTTAGTTCGACTCGATCTCAATCGCTGAGGGGTAACGCGTGGGATGATCCTCGAACCGCATGTGGAGGAAATTCGATATCATTTCCCTCAGTTTGATTAACACTGTAGGGGTGACCATCTTTTGAGGCCTTGTGTCATGCACGGAGATTCATGCGGGAAAGCAGGCAATCTGAAGATATTGAATCTTGGCTGACTAGTGAAAGCAATAGTGCTTCCTCTCCCACTCAATGTTGAATCGAGTAGAATCCTTCCTAGTGGTCGAAGGTGTTATTGTGCCAGTGTTTGAACCAGGAGACATCGATGTTGGGAAGGGAGATGGTCAGGCTTTGCGTACACAGCAGGCCTTTTGGCTGAGAAGAGGACTTCAGACAGCGGTTCTAGTCCCAGCCGGTGAGATCTTCAAATTTACGAGCAAAGCAAGGCAAGTCGGATGTAAAAGTAGTGGCCTCGGACAGTGTGCAGCCTTGGGTTACGAGCGGTCACCATTTATGCTCCGCCTTCGCTACGTTTGAGGCTCGAATTTAGGGGTCGCTAATCACTTGGCATCAGGGAGCACTGCCGTCCAATATCGTGGGGAGACAACGAGCCCAGAGCTACGAGTGGGGATAAACTACCAACGCCAGCCGGATGGTTAGTATCTGGAAGGCGGAAGAGTTGACTAGACATTGAATGTACAACCGAGGAAACATGTTGTGATTATGAATTTTCAGCGTATATGACAAACTAAGCACTATCACTGATGGCTAACCTCCATATTGCAAAGACGAGGGACTGACCTGAACTCTTTGCCAGCACTCCGGAATCCGACAATGCAGAACTCACCCAAACGCCATATGGAGAAGATCACGGTTCAACAGGATTCCGTCTTCCTCGGCATCTCTTACGGCGAGACATCCCCTCCTGCACTGGCGGCATTGAAGGTGACGCACGCGGAGGAATCAGCGCCGGTGGAGGTCAAGTCGATTACTCCCACGCCAGTTCTCTGGGAGCCACGCTCGCATCTTTCGGATTTTTGTCCCGAATGTCGATGGTGACGAACTTGGGGACCCGCCAGCGGACCAATCTCCCAGCACTTTGGACAGTCCTGTCAGTGCGTCTCGAGTAGATAACTTATCGTGCATCCACACCTGTGCCGTACGATACGTAACGCAAAGTAGCCGGCTCCTGCTGTCAGGTGTGTGATTCTGTCATTGAGTTGTCTGAGTCCGACATTCAATGGTTGAGACTCCGGATATTTATGTTTTCCATGGACAAACATTCGCTGGAGTTTCAACGATCAATGGCTTCGACAATGGCATTTCTCCGCTGGACTTCCACATTGCGTCTTGTGTTAGAATTTTGGCGAGCGAAAGAACCACACTGAGCTGCACTCTGATGTTGTGGCGCGTTGCGAAAGCTTTGTTCATTCATAGTCGCCACTTCCTTTCTGCTGGCAATGGATGCTTGTTTGCGTATGTCAGAAACTAAAGTATTTTCTGGCAACCTGCAGAGATCCAAGAGTAGGTGACCAAATTCGAGAGGATAAATTGTCCAGTCAAGGGACAGAAAGCTTCATAGGATGGAGACACGTGATAGCTGCTGCCAGCTGAGAAATGAAATGGTATTTTGTGAGCACTGCGGGCTCAGCATCAAATACGAAAAGAGGAAGCCAGAACGCTACTTGAGAATCCACATCATGTCGCCTGTAGAAGAGAGCAAGCAAATCCGAAGCATAAATGATGATAACAGAGCCCCATTGGTATTAAGCAACCGGCCAAAATGTATGCGTCAATGTAATATCTTGCAAATTTTCCATTAGTGAAGGCCACCTCCCAGTGCCTCCAGGCTAAGTCGGACAGCAAGCAAGAGGGCAGCAGGTACGACGTCAAGAACATAGCTGAACTTCATAGCTTGCTTGTGATATTCAGTGTCCCTCTAACTGCATTCCCTCTCCCCCTTGCTTACGTATTTCTGATGTTCCATCATCTGAAAGTAATTGTGGAATGTGAAAACCCATTCGAAGAAAGGCGTTGTGCACTACGCAGTGCGAAACGGTTCTTCCCTAACTTGGGATTGGAGTTGGGGCTCGGAGATCGCTAAAATTTCTTTTCCCCCGTCGCTCCTCGCACACGAAACATTGAGGTTCACGGTAGGATGTCAGTGGTCCAACGTGATAACAACAGAAGAGAGACTGAGATACTTGACGTGCAACTTGCGTAAGGTAACAGTCACTAGTCCTACCATGAATTCGATCCGCCCTTCATGCTTCGCAATGAGGGATGCTTGTAGCAGAATGCTCGATCTCGCACAGTGACATCCATCATCTTCTGCATAATCAGTGCATACACTTAGACATTTACGACTTGGGGAACAGAGGCTTTGCAAGGCGCCACGGATAGTGCGAGTATAGCCAAGTACCTTTGATTCTCCCATCAATGAGAATTTCATGCGCTCCAAGCAAGTCACTCGCATTGTGAACGACCTATCTCGAAGGTTTTGACTAGCGGGTCAATAGAAGATCCATAAATTGACCCAAGTCAGGGCATAATAGGCACGGTATTTTTGACCCGGAAACATGTGTAAAGCAGTGATAGTGTTGGGGGGCATTAGGATGCAATTGAGCTGCCTTGCCAATCCTCAGAACCCGAGAGATCGTAAAGGCGGAGCTAAGCTCCGATGTGTGTACAAATTGCCTTATCATACTCGTAACTGCCCTGTCGATGTTCTGCACAACAGTCCAGTAAGAAACATGCAGATTGCCGGAAAAGATCCTCGCCTAGGTTTGTCAGAGTAGCGAGAGCATGACATCCGAATTAGTCGAAATAAATCAATACGTAAGGGTATCCAGTCTTTCATTCCTGTTGGTCGCTAATCAGCAGGTGAATGCGAGATGAACTGCTCCGCGGTTCACCCTTGAGCCTGGTCTTGTCCCTGCATACGAAGTGTTGGCTGTCGTTGAATCAGAGATATCCATCCCTAGAATAATCTCGGAATTAGACGCAGGGTGGAAAGATGATCTCTCTCTGATCGCGGCGTGGCTACAGACTGCACGATTTTGCTTCGCTTGTGCCAGCATCTAGAACGGCTCGCCGGAACATCTCGCCGCTATCAGGAGTTTGCCGCCAGTCGGTCCAGCGGAACGAGACGTTGACGTTGATCAACATTTCGATTTCCTGCTCAGGCCGCTAGCCTGGACGTAATAGGAAACCCAACACTGATCTGGAACCGTTCTGATCACTTGAGACCCTTCAGCTGCCGAACATGGTATCACGTCCACTTCGGTGGGTGAGCAGGGGTTGTTGATCAGTGATCGTCTTTCCTTGTGGTGATAGTCCCGCGTGTCATGCATGTCCGGTCGGAATCGAGTCGAGACTGGTCCACACTTGTACGTAGCGAACAAGTTTAAAAGTGACCGAAGCCGACGTTGACACAACGTTTGAAAAGGAACAGATAGTACTGTATTTTCGGTAAGATTATGACCAACATTGCGGCCTGTGATTTTGCGCATGTGAGGTCTAATGGAGCCGGCAATCTTCACCTAGTAGGACAGAGACTTGCAATTGCTAGCAGTGCGAACAGAGTTACCCAAGTTGACGATGTTGGAACAGTAGAGATTGGTTTTCCAACGGCTGAAACCAGTCGTTGCTTGCGTGGCGTTTTGTTGCCATACTCGTACCAGTACGCAGTAATCACCAAGATTCTTGATAGTCCCTAGGCGCAGTGCCCCATGGAGTTTTGAGGAGCGATCTGTCCAGGATCGTAGACCAGAAAAGTGTGGTGGCTTGATCGCTAGCCAACGGCCTGAACCAGTCCCGAAATGATCGACAAGGATAACGCCCGCACCAAGAGAAGCAAAACGTGCTGGTGATGCTCCTCCTCTTATTGGAGAGCTTGAGTCACCAAATCAGGTCGGTCCTGGTTAACAACAACTTGATAATTAGTGGGACTTCAATAACGTTCTGGTGTGAAGACCCAACCGACTATTAATTGGGCATTGGGGGTAGTTAGAGTAGCGTGCCATCCCCCTCCGCTACCTCGGTTGATAAGCCCCTAAGAAGGAATACGACGGCCAACCTGCCTCTGGTCCGATCTGATATCCTTGAATTCAAGTTACGCAGCTTAGATTCGAAACCCTGCGAAGTCCATGGCCTCGACGATCTCTGCATGAGTGCCCAAGGCTTGCAGGTGATGTGCAGAAACAACCTCCGGAGGATTGACACCGTTGCTTACACTATCAGCGATCTGCCATCTCGGACCTGGATATGATCCGTGGTCAGATGAGTTCATGAGATGGACCAAATGCTATAATACCAAGCACAGATCTGCTATGATCGGTCTGAAAGAAGGATGGGCTTGCAGATGCCCTGTCGATCCGTTCGTCCACATTTTCCCATGGGTAAGAGAATATAGAAATACTGTGGTAAGTACCGAGGCGTTCTTATTCTACTCTTGACCAGGAGAATCATCTCCTGTCTTGATTCTGGCGTGATCAGATTTGCGCCACGCTTCATCGAGTCAACCCTCCGTGCTGCTCGGCCAGAGACGCAAGATCCTGCTTGCACCAAGTGAACAATGGAAGATAGCTGATGTATTGTGCAACGTGATATCTAGTTGCCTGTACACTCATCATTAAAAGGTTTTGTACCCTTGATCCAAACTCGAGTAAACTCGTCTGTCCATATCCGCATGTGACCGCACCATCCTTCGACTCCCACGTGCACCATCACTAAGAAACGAATCCCCAAGCCAATTGGACAAAAAGAATAGTGATCGTAGTTCGAACCCCGGCAAAAGCAAGCCTCTAAAAAGGCTGGTGGGGTATCTTTGAACATTTAGAAAATTCGTCAAAAGGTCTCCAAATGTTGCTCGAGAGCCGCCTCTGATAAGGCTGAAAAGATGCAACACCTGCTTCAAATGTCACTGTACAGTGATGTAGCAAGAACGCTCATCGCTGTGAACTGGCAAGTGGCATGCCGAAAACAGTACAGAACGCCAATGTCAGCGAAATCTGAGAGATTCGCTGTCTCCTGAAAGAGACAAAGCATCGCCGAAAGGTATGGCAGCAGTGTTGAAGCCACTGCCGAAGTCCATGAAGGTGTCGTCGTGTGTCGTCTGAAACATAGAACTTCATAGCAATTTCAAGGCAAGGAAGGGAACATGCGCAAAGACCATTTACATGGTAGGGTGAGCTTCCGAATTTTTCGGTCGGAGGTTGGAACCGGAGAGCGCCGCATTCTTGTTGACGGCCATCTTGCGCGTGAGTTTTGCGTAGTGCAGACCACATGCATTGCAAAGTGTACGTGCGCCATCAGGCCCTCGCCGCCATTCGGGCGTCTCTGCCCGATTGCAGCTATGGCACCTTCCAGGTGGGGCCGCTTTCTGCAAGTACATTAGCATTGCTTTGTAGGAAATCCAAAGACGAGTACTTACTCCTCTTCTTTTCTTCGAATCACCGGCTGTGAACCCACCATTCTCTTTGAATTCGCCAGAAAACCCTGTCAGTTCATCGTCGTAATGCTCTCGCTTGAGTGCACGAGCTTTCTCTTCGGCAAGAGCATGCTGCTGTGCTATTACGGCGTCTTTGATGCGGTTCAGTGCATCCACAACGTGACCAGACTGGCTCATCAAATCGTCAAGCTCCGGCAGGCTGGGTAGACTCTCAGGCATTTGTCCTGTTCTTTGACGTTGATGAGCACGTTGACTCCATATGCGAGAAAATTCGAGTGCTCGACCAGAGCCCTCTGTGACCTACTTTTGTCAGCCACGGTCCGCCAAATGACAATTATGAAACATACCTCATTTAGCGCCATCTCAATATCGAATATGTCAAGATGACGTTTTACAGAATCGCTATAAGGTTGTACAGGGTGACTCCTTGGGATAGACGCTTTTCTATCATCAAATTTGAACGCAGGGTTGAAGCGACTATAGTCTGGCGCGGATGGAAAAGTAGACGATGGCGGATTCGATGATCCTGCAGAGTATGTGTGCGGGGACCGATAAGGTGGAAACCGGGTTGGTGAGGTATTGGAAGAGGGATTGTAGTTGTTTGCATGGGGTGATTGGTTGTATGTGTTTGTGGGCATTGGTTGAGCAGATCTTGGTTTTGGCGACCTAGCATCAAACAAGTGCAAAGAAGGGGGAATCGGCTCCGTAGCGTTCATGGACGGAAGAGCTGACTTGGTTCTTTCCTGTTCGAGAAGATGGTCTTGATGTTTGACTAAACCAGGAATGTAAGGATCTGTTTCCGATGTATGAGTCTGGCCAACTGCTGAACCTTGCGAGAAAGGGTTGGGCGGACCTGCTGGTGCTTCGGGAAGAGACTGCCCGGGACCAAATGAGGATGCTTGCTGAGAAATTCGAGAAGACGTCGAAAGTGGATGCACTATATTCGATGCCGAGAACGGCATCGAATTGTTACCTCCCAGAGCTTCCTGGATCGATGGCAATGATTGGCGTGGCCCAGAAGCCTTTTCATCCACCGTGGTTCGCCTGGATGAAGGAGGGGAGATGTATTCGAAAGCTCCAAGGTTGGAAGGAGTCGCGGACGAGGAACACGAGTATGGAGGGGGATGTCCCGGGTGTGTAGTTGTCGGACTGAGCAATGGAGCGGTGGAGATGCTCAACCCCGATGTAGCCATCATATGATAGCCATCTACGCCATCCCGAGTGATTTTGTCCATATCAAGACGGTTCAGAGCTGCCAGAGCATTCCTATGCCAGTAGTCAGTGTCCGAACGAACTATTACCTGGGACAGCCTCAATGAGACCGGACGGGCAAGCACGGACCTATGTCTGGATCCACTGTCCACGGCTGCCATCCTGATCCGCAAGGATTCTTCCTCCGATTGAATCTTTGCCTTGAGCCCCGGGTCACCGCAAAATCATGTGTACAATATTTTTGAGATAGGGACTGCCAGATGTTTCCAATTGTAACTCAACGATCGTTCCAGTGGCGATATGATCTTCTTCCGTGGCAGAGCGAGTGAAGCCCGCCAAATAGCTCAGGTCAGGAGTGTTGCAGGGTGCAGATATTTTTATCTCGCCACAGGTACGGACAGAATGAATGCTGTCGAATTCAAATAAACAGGACGTAGAGCGTGGAATCTTGCCTCTGTGTCGAGATCGAGGTCGATGGACTGGTCAGCCTCGGAAGAATGCGTGGCGCATGATCTTAAGGGACGGTTTCGAGGGAGGGACGTTTAAAGAGTAGAGTATGTCAAGTAAGGTAGGGAACTCGATGTCATCAGCCACCGAGAGATGATCGGCAGGTGTGGATGTGGGAGGATGGATTCGGTCCCGGGAAATCTATGGGTGGTTGATGGTCAATGGCCGAGGCGAAGGAGTGCAAAGCTGCCTCCTCGATCTGCTCGATCCCGCTATCACACTCCACCAGTCAAGCGACAGCAGAACCCTGTTGCAATGCCCCGGGGGATCGAAAAGGTCCACTTGCCCTAACCTCTCAAGACTCTACTCCGTAATAAGTCCACAATCCTTTCCCTTCAACATCCTGGCCAGAGAGACTAACTTGCTGCTGCGGACAGGCATCGATAGACAAGTTAGCCTTGCAGCTGGCTACACCGTAAACACCCCCACTGCAACGAGATCCAGCACTGCTCCAGCCAATCGCCCACAAAGGCAACTCCCAACGGTCAAACTCAATCACGAAGAGGGAAAAAGAGTTTCAGAGAAAATCGAACAAGTCTAAAACTCCGTGCAATTGGCCTTTAGCGCCTTCAGATGAACCTTGGGCCCAGACGCCAGATGCCGTCGTACCCCGTAACAAACACCCGTTTTCTTTCAAGTCTCACGTAAGATTACGAACCGTCTCTGTTCATGCCCTAATTGGGTAAACGTTTAACTGAAGCGTTCCGTGGAGATCTCTCCCTTGGAACCTTGTGATGGAGGAGTTTACTCGGCACATTTCCTATCGCACGATAAGGAGTATATCTACGGCAACTGACCCTTGTGATAGTATTTTCGCGTCTGTTGCTCGACAGATCGTACGAGCATCCTGGTCAGATCGAAACATCCCATGCATGTTAGGACCGTCACCGTACTGCGTCGCTGTCTGTTGATGGAGAAACCCCGGACAGAATTTTTAGATCCCAAACGAGGCCTGCGAGTATGGTGATTTTGACAGGAAATTATTGCTGTGCTCCAATTCAATTCTACATCTTCATTCCGGCAACATCTCGCTTCGATGAACAATAATAGCTGACATTACCAAAGTGGAAATCTGAAGCACCCATCGAAACCCAAATAGGGATGAATACCAAACTGGCCTGGATAAAAGGATAGGAAGCACAAGAGCGATGGTTCTTCGACACTCCTGACACATACCGGGAGACACAACAATCAGGGGTGGAGCAATCTGCGAGCCCTCAGCCTAGCACTCCGAAATTGGTGCAACGCAGGATCTGATGAGGTTCCATGTCTGCTTTTCAACGTACAATTGCATTGCCCGACTCTTGCTCTGTTCTGACTGCGAGGGTGCTGCATTCGATCAAATCCGAGCGCGATGAGGTCTACCAAACAGCAAGGCCACCGCAACGGACCTTTTACAGTCCATCAAGCAAACAAAAAGACCAGAACCCTATAAAACGATTTCTCTCATCCTGGCTCTACCTTGGGGTATGCTGAAGACCTGCAGCTTTCCGTACCTGACAGCACGTAAAAGTCCGAACAGTTGCAGCAAGGCCCACCATCGGTACCAGGTGACCGGTTCATCAATGTATCTGGCCGTCACGAGTTCCGATATTTGTTGTCATCAAGCACATCATTACCGGTGAGACGCTTCTCTCATGCTTGGCACTGGTGACTGCTCTACAAGCAGTACTACTCCCTACCCTCTAGCGAGGCTCGGGCGTTAGTTTATGCCGTCAGAGAAAACAACAACGAACGCAAGATTCGGGAACATACATCGTTCTCTCTTCGCCCTATAACGTACGTCCAATGCTGCTACTTTGCTATGGGTGACGAAAGTCAACGGGGCGTTCACCGATCTGCTGAAAAGCGGAATCTAGGTTGTACAGCTTCGCCCCAGAAGGTCTGAGCACGTGGCAAACACAGATCTCCTTTGAGTTCCGATCTGGGTTGCCTGTGGATTTTTCAGGCCATCCTGCTCCCCTGCTTGGTGTTACAGAGTTAAGCTCACGTGTTTGCGTTACCTAGCTGCATCACCTCGAGGATTGACGCGCACTCTCCGAATCTTGTCAACTAGGCTGCATCAAGATGCGTTTTCATGTTTGAAGCAAAAACGTTACCGGCATTTCATAAGCCCCGTATCGCGATTTACCTCAGAGCTATCAGTATTGAAGTGGGCGTGTACGAAGCGCCTCTCGAGTCTCAACTCTGCGGCCATCCACACCCACGGAATAATATTCCACTGTGCCTGAAACCCGCTCGTACGAGAGTCAAACCTTTTGCTGTTGGAGGCAAGCTAGAGAATGCAGGTCGTCGTTGCCTCTGTTCTGGCGTGGAACTCATATCCGGCCTTCTTTTCTCCAACGCGGTAACACTTTTACAGATCAGATCTCTGAATCCGCACCTCAGCGAATCACGAAGTTTGCGTTGTCAGCATATCTTTTATGACGACATGCAAGCCTAGCCATCACCATCCTGGGCATACGTTGTCTGCACCGCTAGTGGTCCCATTGCCGGAGAGCGACATCCTCTTACTGAAAGTTAGCCTAGAAACACAGTCTTGCAAGGCGTCGAAGATGCAGATGCCCGTAGAGATAGTTGGCTTCTATGTCCAGATAAGTCCTCGGTGGTTGCGGCTGCTAGCCCGAATCGCCTACGGTGCGCCAAATGGCGATGCTACACCAGTGGAGTGCTACGCTTTGATTCCTTTCTTCTTGTTTTCAAGCTTCCCTTGATGATTGACAAAATCTTCGAATCGGCTTGACGGGAAGCATCTGTCTCAAGCCTAGGATCTCGGAACGCACAGTCACTTTACGCCTTTACCCGCGTACTATGCCAGATCATGCTCTATCACTCACGCTACCAAGGCGCAGATATGGATGTTGCTTGTGTTGCAGGATTGGTGGTGTCATCGACTAGGAAGACTTTCTTTCGAACGACCAAACCACTGAGAAGGATCCAAAGTCCGGACAGAGACGTTTGGCGGTAGCGATCAGATTGGGCTGCTTGGATCAGCAAGATGCCATATCAACCGATTGTGCCGTCTAAACTTTTCTGCCCACCCAATAGCGTTCGAGAGACCTATCATGGCTCGCGTTACTTCCACGAGACGCTGAAAATGCACTGGACTTCCAGCAAATTGAGCCATTCAACCGGTTCTGAAGCCTTGGAGGGCAATGGATTTTGCACGTATCCGCGACCTTTTAGGCACATGAGAATTGCAAGCCAGCTGTATCTTAGCTCGGCTGCATGCGAGAATGGGTTTCACCGCGCCACCTGCACAACATCGTTCACCGCCTGAGCGCTGTCGATGAGCAAGATCAATATCGTGATTCTTTAGCGAGCCACGCGTTCGTTCGCAGCATGTCCGATGTCCCTGAGATCATAGGCTTGCATGTGTCTCCCATAAGACCATGTAGGATTCTCGGATGTTTCTCGGTTTCCAGAGCTCCGCTCTACCGAACTTACCAAACCACGTACTGGTAGGGAAGAGGTTGTGCCACGCTGGGACAGCTCGAAGGAATTTGCGTGCTCGAGCGAGAAGATTGTCCGAATCACATAACTCTGCCTCGCTAAGCATTGCGAATTTCGTCCTTGAGCAATTCCTTTCAAAGACTAACGTTGGTCGAATCAGCAATGTCAGATTGTCCAGCACACGCATCGAACAATCGTAGCATATGCTTGCTCTGAGCCGAAGCCTCGCTTTCATTAAGATTGTCTTGTCAGTCTCATGAACTCGGCTAGGTGCTTGTTCGACAGTATCGCATCCGTGCATATGACAGCGGCAGGCCGCATCATCGATGCAGATGATAGACCCCTGGCAGTAAATCGTGCACTTTAGCTTCCGTTCGACAGCATCTACGCCCCCAATCAATCCTTCATTAGCGACGCCCGGTCGAGCAAGGAACGATCACCAACCTCTGCAGCCGCGCAGCCAATGCCAGTGCAGCATCGGTCATCTTGGAAACTGGACCGCAGACGCACACGATCCACAGATCTTCACCACGTCAATCCTTCGAGTCGGAGCCTTGTTGTCGCTACCCAATCGTTACACCACAAATTCCGTTGCCAAGGATTTTGCTCGTTTCTCTGATGTGCTTTGCCGAAGCCCTCTGGATGGGGAGTTCTCCGAGCGACTACAGATCGACCATCACCCACGGCTGCACTGCGCCGCAAATCAATCGTTCTTTGCTGATTATCTGTTCGAAGAAGAAGCATTGATCCTTGATACATTCTGCTCACTTTTGCGCGATCTACCATGACCCAATCCTTTCTGGCCAGAGGGCACATGAGCTGAGTAGTGGTCCTTTTCGGGCCCTTCAGAAGTGGTCGATTATCGTCACGACATCACCAATTCTGTATTGGTCCTTCTTCACGGACATGGATAATTTCGTCCAGTTCCTTCCAGTGTTTGATGCCAATCAATGAATACTGACAGGGCAATTCCAATGTTGGACGAATCTCTAACCGAAAGCAAACATACCTCGTGGCATGTCATGCCTCGATTCCATCTCGGCTTCTTCAAGCTCATGGAAAGATTCTTTCTATTCTTCTTGGACTTGAAACCAATCATGATCTTCATGGCACAATCGCAGTGTCGGACACTCGTTGACCTAAACAAAGCAAACTTACCTCATGCTATACCTTGTCTCAACACAATCTCCGCTTTTACTCAAGCTCAGCAATAGCTACACTTCATGCCCTCAAAATCCTTTTGATCCTTGTTTCCAGTCGGTAATGGCCATTGCGCAACAGCGACGTTGGACAATCGCTGACCGAACTAAAGCAAACTTACCTCGTAGCAGGCCTTGTCTCAAAATGATCTGTGCTTCTACTCAAGGTCATGACTCGTCGAGCAGTTGCACTTTAATCCTCAAAATCCTGCTAATCTTGCAGTCCAGGCAACACCGTGTCCGGCTGGGCAAATCTCAGTGTCGGACGAATCTCTGAACCGACAGCAATGATTGCCTTGTGGTCCTACCCTGCTTCAAACAACATCTATCTCCCTTGCTCTACTTGTACGTGCGTTCTGGAAAACTCCGCTCCCCGCTTAGGCTCGAGTCCACCGCGTCACAGTCACTTTGAACAAATAAGTGAGCCATTGCTCGTTGAGACTTTTGCGTCTGAAACATTTTACGGAGGTGCGTCTAAATCGAACGTTGAGACGCAACTAGTCACCTGAGGAAGATGGCATTTTCACGTTTTGATAAGCAAAACCAGAGCGAGAACTGATTACGATTGCCGGAAATTCTAACGTTACAGCCAGATTGAATCTACAAGGACCTTCTGAATTCGAAAATTGATCTCCCAACTTACCAACCGTTGGAGGCAATTTGCTACATCTCTTGCCCGGGTGACCACTATGGACATAGCAACCTTTATTATTGCGGAAAACTTCTCATCCTACTCATCCTGTAATTTGAGATGGGACTCTCAGATCGTTCCGCTGTTCAATCGCAAGATCCGGATCCTTCTCACCAGCTGAGTCTCCAACCTCGACTTTTCGAGAAGCTGAGATATGATGCGAATCATATGGCGCCCGACAGAGAGGTTACGGCGTCGATATCGATCTCACATCTTGTTCAACTTCCCATTCTATCATTCTGCGCAGACTCCATCCCCATAAGTTCAAGAAAAACATGGCTCCCATGAGTGAGCTAGGTATTGTAACAGCAACGCGAAGCCAAATAAGCTATTCGTCAATCAATGGTGAAGTCTCGGAACGGGGAGTGTTGACTTTAACTTGTATAGTATCAATACCAACACTCCTCGGATCCGCCCTCGAATTCCACAAGAAACCTGAATTATTTCTACTATCCTGAAGGTTGTTGTACTTCGCCTAACGAGTATGATGTCTACATTGTCTGTAGGAAAGGACTCTGTAGCCACTTTATCAAATCTAGTACTACAGTGTATACGATTACGCCAACTTCCATTCATAAATTACTTCGTCTCGGTAGAAAATAGATTAGAAGCGGTGGGATATAGCTCCTCTATCTAAATCTCCGTTGGTGATCAATGTTAACATCCCCACACATTATGCCACATGGCAGCTACGCTACTTGACAGGGAAGATATTACTACTGCTCTCTTCGCTCTCCCTGAGTCTATCCGGACGGCTTCGATAGATAGGCCCGATTGTAATGGGAGATAGTCTACATCCACCGAAGTAGAAGCAGAAGCAGAAGCAGAAACAGAAGCAGAACCTCATTCCACGGCTTAGTTAGAGACTACCAGCACTGGCTTCAGGGATGCGGAAACATTCCAAGTCATCGCTTATTTTCTTTTGGGTTCAATCGGGCTATCTTGAACTCGACTTAATGATGGTGGAGGGTCAGGTTAATGCTATATTACTTCAATGCGTGTCTGGGGGCCTATGCCAATGATACGTAGGAAACGACCGAAGTACTCCAGCTGCATTGCATGGCTTTGATGAAGATCTCATCCTCATACTTGTTGTACTCATCCACGTACTGTAACTGGAGTCTACTCTCCCAATCCCCCCCCCCAAACGAGTGGGAAAGGATCGAGAACGCCTCCCCACGCAGGGCGGCAAACCGCAAATCGCAGACGCAACTAGATAATTAATTTAATGACAAGTTGAAATCCAAATCTGGAAGCCAGGCGTCTAGTCTTGTGGCCATCGCCAAATCCGACGGAATGACGTCAAGTGTAACCAAAAGTAAACAGCCGAGAAAAACACCAAGACAATACGATCTTAGTACGGAGTGAGTCCGGTGGAGATTGGACTTCCAGAATCCTGTTTTTTCAACACCTTGGCGTGGAAATTTGCTGGGCATGATCCTGGGAGGCTGAAACATCTAATGCATCTCAAGGTGAGGGAATGACCACTGCTCTACACCTGTAGCTGGAACTTGAGAGGATTGCCGTTGAGGTGAGCAAGAAGGTGAGACAAAACCTTCACTTCTACTACCCGTCCTTCGCCAACCATATCTGCCTTCTTCCGCGAAGCTTACACGAATCGTCTCCCATCAGCAGCAATAAATCATTTACACGTTGCAAAAGCCTGCGAAGAGAGATTCCGGTTCGAAAAGGCCACACTTCGCTCGACCGGCCACCCTCAAACGACTATTTAGCTACGTCAATTGCATAAACCTTGCAGCTCACCACATCTCACTTCACGCGTCACAAACCTCATAGCGTACGATGGGTTTCTCCTGGTTCAAAAGCTCGAAGCATATGACTGTGGGGGCGACAGAGTCCCATCACCGTGTCAGGCCTCACTGGAGTGTCCGGTGCGGAAATTTCAGTTGCTTTAAGTGAGCAGGCAAGCGAGTGGGCTCTTTCTCTGTTGGGACGGATGGTTGGGAGCGGAGGAGGAGGAGGATGATGGGGGGGAGGGCGAGAAGTACGGAGAACATGACATGCTTATCTGGGATGGAGGTTGAAGTGAATGGAGGGGCAATAGACGATGTTGACGTCCGAGGGCTGTGCGATAGGACAACGTGGCTTGCTTCGCTTGTTGGTGAGGAGGAGTACACCGCACTCACGATGCGCGCTCACAGGCTGTAAATACTCTGAGTGCATAGCCAAATCCATCCAAGGCTTGAAAGCATCCGTCGCGAAGAGGTCTGGCTTTACGTTGGCGTGCAGTACAGCTTCGACTTACGTATCGACCTAAGGAGGAAAATGGCATTTGCGCTCGATGGCAACCGTTGACCTTGGAACCCCGTGGTGAATCGCAGCCTTCCGAATTGAGCTAAACAAGCCCAGCTCATACTCATTTACAGCTCGCTCGACAGAATGCCCTTGATTCGACGTCATTTCGACCTATAGTGGTGGAGTGGTGGGTATTTGAAGATGGGTGGTCGCCGAGCGCGTCGAACGCGAAAGTGGCTCGCCAAGTGGTCTCGGCCGTTAGAAGTATTGAGGGCTCCTGGATCGAATCTCTGTTGATATAGGGCAGAATATCGCTTTCTCGAGCCCGGCTTTGGACGAGAAACAGCTACTCATCCCAATCTCTTGAAGAATGGAGAATGACTATCGTTTTTGAGGGTTGAGGATGGAGGGGACGCCATGATAGCTGGTATTGATAGCTTGTAGGTCGATTTGGGGGTCAGCTCCGGGCTCATAACTGTCAAGCATTTATGTAGAGAACGCTGGTAGAATGGACTGAATTGACTGAATCAACTGCCTGGTAACTATCTAGAATGCCTCATGAAATGGGGCTATATAGGCCCAAAATGAGGCCCAAAATGAGGCCCAAAGTGGGCCGGAGAGAGCATGAGGCGCAGGCTGAGGCGCAGGCAGTCTGAGGACTTTAACTCCCCGCCGCCCAAGGAGTTGGTGACCCGGTCAACGTATTCTCGACCTGGGTCTAACATGATCTGACGACGCAGTCGATATGTATTGTGTCTCTGGCCAGGAAAACGTGGGGCTGTAGATTTACCTACAGTCAGGTATTGCACAGGTTTGCCGGCGATACCTACCCTAGAACAATGTGATCGCGGCCACACGTTGTAGCGCAGGAGCTGCAAAGGAGCCTCTTCAAGTGTCCTGGGGACGAAAATGAAAGAATCATTGATGACATGACATCCTCGAGAGCTTGGTCACTGCGTTCGTGGTGATTGAAGTCTACCACGAGGAGCAATTTAATTTATTTCAGCCCAAAAACCTGGTACCTTGTTGCGGACGGGCCGCACACGGCCCTCAGCCGTTTCCGCAACTTCACCCACAACACCTGGGCGCAGCCTGACTGGAGAGGCCTGACCTCAAAACAATCTCGGACCATGTCGTTCCCTTCAGCTCTTCTCCTGCAGTCTCCAGTCACAACAGGCTGAATGTCTAACATCTGTACCGTCGATTTCATGAACTAGTTGTTTACTAGATCAACCTGCGTATGGCGTTCATATCCATTACAGAGCCTGGATCCAATCAGGGTATTGAGGGTTGCATCATCATCAAATGGTTCTAGCAAGCCTGCACCGTAAACCGAACCGGCTACAGCATTCTCAATGGGCGATTAGACAATGCTACTCCTAGAATCGTTGGCTATCCGTGCCGCAACGGTGGATGATGTCCAAGAACGCAATACGCCTGTGCAAGGATTATCTCTCAATCTTGCCCAGACTCCTTAACACATCTGTCAGATCGTCTGGTAAAGCTTCCGTCTCTCCAACAGCGCGCCGTCTTCCATATCTGGCTCTTTGTTCCAGCTTTTCTGCGCATATGCCCAGGACCCTGCCGGATACTCGTTCCGCTGCGTCTCGGTACTGGGCCACTTTATGTAGTCCGTCGGCAAATGCGTCGATGGTGGGACCTATTGAAGCGCTAATGCGGTGAATGCGAGATGAGATGCTGGCGGGATTTATTGAGCTTGTTTTTAGAGATTCGAGGATTGTGATGTTTGGGGGTGAGAGGAGAGAGGTGTCGATTGAGGGAAGATGTGTGCGCGATGGCGATTGAAGTTTGTCTGGAGATACCTGAGGGATGGAAGGAGGTCGTAGTAGTGCTTCGAGGGATTGACGTTCGGATTTCAATCTGGAGCAGTCTTTAGCTACGATCTCGAGGTCAACGGCCTTACGCTTGGAAATACCTTCTTATCTGCGCTTCTAGCTCCTCAGTCTTCGTCGCATTCTGTGCGTTTTTGGGATTTGGTCTCAGAGGCAGCGGTTTTTGGGGCTTCTGTTCATCTTCCCTACCAAACCAGTCGGACATTTCCGATTGGTTGGCAAAGTCTTTGAGCAATTCCTCCTGTATTACACGCGCTGTTGCAATGGTCAGAACAAAGCCTTCTCAATTTCCTGAACTATGCTCACCTGCAAGACGCGCACTCTGGTCCTCGTATTCAGGATGCGCGTGAGGTGATCCCCATGGCTGCGTGCTCATTGCCCTCGTTGCACACCAGGTGAGAAGTTGCCGCATTCTCCTCGGCTCCGTAAGTCCTTCACTTTCGATGTGCTTGTAGAAGTCTGCGACTTCTACCTCGCAGTGGGGGAGAGCTAGTGTTTCCATCAGCAACTGTCTTCCCTCACAATACCTAGTCGTAAAGAGCTCACCGTTGGAATTGCCTGAATCTATCAGAGAGCTTGCCCTGCGTCCCCTTAGACCAAGGCTACTTCTTCGCTCACCCTTTCTGCTGTTCCCTTCCCGCATGGCCTTATTTTTCCGGATCACAGGAGTATCCGCAAAGGGCAGCGCTATCTTTGTAGCTGAATGGTCTTCGTCAGTCTGGGCTTGTGGTCGAAGAGGAGTCCTCTGGCTTTCTGGAGGTCTCTTGATCTCCCGCGGTCTTTTCGAGTGCTCCACTTGTGCTTCATCCTTCCTTCTGACCTTGTGCTGTGGACTCCCGTCCCTTCGTTCGGCTTCACCCGATAGCCTCTTCGACCGCCTCACTGGCTTCTCTGCTCTTACGTTGGGCGTCGAAAAGGACATTTTGTTCCTTCGCTTCGTCGAAAGCTCTGTTGACTCGGGCTCCCCCCTGAGGTGGACCACGCGGTCGACCTCCGGAGGTCGGCTATTCTCGTTCTCGGCTACAGATTGCTCCGGGGCTGATGTAGAGTTTGAAGCGGACGGTCGAGATTTACGTGCTTTTGCGCGCGTAAACATGAAACCATCGTCTTCCTCGTCATATTCTGTAGACTCTCCGTCAGCTTCCTGTTCATCCAACTCATTCTTGCCACGAAATCTGGCCAAAACTCACCAATCTTTCTCTTCTTGTTCGCGGGAGGGTTATCGTGCACTCTCTTTGTAGAGAATGCATTGTTTGCTGTGCCAGGTGTTTGGTGATTCGATGCCAGGTGGCAGCCGTTCGTGTGGGGTTGCGCATCCTCCTTCTCTTGTAATCGAGCGCTCAATCGACGGGGGCCTCGTTGCGAGGATGACATCGACAGAGTCTGCAGCGGTTGACGCGCAACCAGGGTGGTCATTGATGCGTTAGACTGTAGGTATGCGAACCGTGACAATTTCGCGTCTGGGAAGTTTGCGGGTTTAAGGTCGCATCGAGTCCAGTACAAGCTCCATAGCAATGCAGTCGTAGCGAACGAGGATATTCGAATGGCTGATGCTCCGTTCGCAGTTCGGGACAGAGCAGTGCTGCACTGTGTATCCTAATTGAAGATGCTTCGCTCATCGAGGGGAAGCGGTTGGATGATTGTTTTGGTCTTGGCATTGGGCTAGCGCGGATTGAGGTCGAAGTGCTTCCTCGCGGAAGAGATACCTACCACATAGATGACTACGATCAATCTGAGTGCCAGAGGAATTTGGTTCGCGGTATATTCCAGCAGTTGATGCTGGAAGCCAGTTGATTGTTGGGACTCAGTGCCCAATCTGCGCAATCTTTGTATAACACGAGGGGGACAGCAGCTAAACAGAAGACCATTCATCATCAGCCAAAACAACGATCATGATGTTTCCGCAGCCAGGCTTCCTTCGATCCTTCGTTTTGCTTCCTGCCTATCCTCCATCGTGATGTTCTCCTCATCTTTCTTCATGTCTGGAGTGTAAGCCCCTGATGCAGGGTGATGGCCGATAGACATGCCAACTCGAACCTGAGACGTGTAAGTTTGAGATCCAGCATTAGCAAAAGATCTGGCTTACCAAGGTTTCCAAGGCGCCAGTCGAATTCTCAATGAGGTCGTCATCAAACTTCATCGCACCTGGTTCGAAAAGGAGAAGAATGGTGCTGCCTCCAAATTTGAAGTAGCCTAATTCCTCTGCTCTTTTGACTTTCTCACCAGCCCTCCTGGTGATTACTGTACTTCCAACCATCATCGCACCGATACAGATGTACATGACCCTGCCATGGGCCACCGAGTCGATCGGGCAGACGACTCTAACGTTTTCTCCGTACACATCCAGTGCCGATCGAATGGCCATGGGATTGACAGTGTAGTATTCACCCTCGATGAGCTTTGGTGTCCCCAGGACTCCATCTACAGGTACGTGGAATCGATGGTAGTCCTGAGGAGCCAGCCGAAAGATGCTCAAAGCACCATTTTTGTATCGTTTGGCGTCCAAGGGATAGGCATCACCAAGGAGCTTCTCTACAGAGTAGTCGCGGCCCTTGACCCAGATTCTTGTGGCATCTTCCATCTTATTGAAGACGACAGCGCGGCAATCCGCCGGAGAGACTATAACTTGGGGATCGTCTGGTGCCGAACATGGCCGGGCATCGGGTTTCAGAGCACGGTAAAAGAACTCGTTGAAGTTCTTGAACTGCTCCATTGGACGTAGCACCTCGGACATGTCAAGCTGGTGAAAAGCAATGAATCCCTCGATCTGACTCGCCGAGGCCGGATCATCATACTTCTTCCCTTGCTTATAGCTGAGCGATTTAAGCATTTTTCGGACTTTTCAAGTCAGCAATGCATATCGAGGGTTGCGAACAGGGAACTCACTCCGCTTCTTCTCCATTTCCCTACTACCGAGCGCCTTGTACAACAATCGAATACCAAGTCTCACGTAGACGCTCATGCGCTCTTCGTTGATCTGGCCAGTGAGGCGGTCTTGGACAAGGATGTTGGCAGAATTGGCTCCCAGCTTGTAACCGCCATAAGAGATCTTTGTTATCACCTTGGAGTACCACTTCCGTTGCGCTTGACTCGAGGTCACAAATCCACCCATGACAAGATTGTTCACTTGCCGCCAATCCGAGCTTGCACAGGTCGCAATATGGGTGATGATGTCTGCATCTGTCCGCTTGCCCATGCGTGGCTGATGGCAGATAGGGCACTCGCGAATCTCAATGACATGTTCTTCACCGCCTTCTTCCGCAAGATCATCATTATTCAGAAGGCTGCCTTCTTCTCCCAATGCACCAGTAGAGTCCTGGTCAATGACAGGAAGAGCAGTTCGATCCGACCCAACGTTAGTAGATTCGAGCTTCATGCCTGCTGCTTGTGTTTGAGCTCCATTTTGGTCTTCTCCATTGGAAGGCGTTCCTTCATGAGCATGATGACCAAGTCCTCTGATCTTCTCCCCGAGACTGGCCTTTTGCGTAGTCTTCAACAGCTGCTCCTCCAGACATATCACTGCCTGATCAAAGGTCAGATCCAAAGAATCTGTTGGCTCATTTTCCGCAGCAAACCGATGGAAAAAGCTGTCGATGGTGCTTTCTTTGAGCGTTGAGCCAAGCGTGTCTAGCATGGTACTAAGCTCGATTTTGCTGACACGCCCACTTTCATCCGCATCATATTGCTTGAGCATGGCCCTCCAGAACTGCTGGCGCAATGCGCGGTATGGCAGATACTTTGCGGTGATATATAGTTCGGGAAAGTGCTTATCTTCCCATAGTTCCTTGTTCTTCAGCGTCAGAGGAATGACAAGAGGTTGCATATCAGGATCCACAGGAGTCTGCTGGGCTGCCTCGCCCTCGCCATTGCTGTTCACGCGATTTATAGCGGAGGGCTCTGATGGTGCGCTTCTGGGTGCAGCGTTCGTCATTTGACGGTCCTGGACGTCCAACTGGGACGAGCTCGATAAGGAATTCTGGGAGTTGTTCGCTTTGAGGGGCGGTCTCGTAAGTTTTGATAAGCTTGAGGAGGATGCCGATCGCGAAAGTGGTAGCTTAAATCGAGATTTGTTCTCTTTTGGAGGTGGCGGAGAAGACTCGACAGGTTCTTGCAATTTATACAGACCAGTCTTTGGATCGGCTTCTGGAGCAGCTGCTACCAGTCGCTGGACTGGAAAGTTCGCTGAAGCTATGAAGTCATTTCCTGTAAGCGTGTCACGGTCCATGACGGAGAAATATATCGAATACGTAGTCTCGTGGCGCATCACCTGCAAAACCATCTTCTCGTTGTACACAGGATTGAG
>JAABUK010003416.1_pt1 | contig 26856 bp, 1 predicted proteins | sample 5559141 | NCBI WGS metagenome assembly JAABUK01 (sample SAMN10711869, study PRJNA513367) | rock metagenome | isolation source: Antarctica rocks | place: Antarctica: Victoria Land, Pudding Butte nord | collected 2016-01-03
ATATAGTTATTAATCTAGTAATTATATATAAAATAAATAATATATAATTTATAACTCTAGCGATAGGGTTAAGCGGTTTATTTATTATATTATAATTTATTTAAATAAATATCTCGTTTAAATTTCTTAGAGTTTCCCGTTTAAGTTTAGATTTCTTAAATCTAAATAAATATATTATTTAATATACTTCTTTAATAACCAATATTAAGGATTTTAATAATATAGTTTTTATATTTATTAAATTTTATATTATATCTATAGTTAATTAATTAATTATAGGCGAATTATTATTTATTTCTAGATCCTCTATATTTATAAACGTGTTTTATATTATAGTAATAAAAAGGCTAGAACTAGTTTTTCTCAAATTTAATAACTTTTATTATAATGTAAATAATATTTAATTTAGTAAATTACTTTAGGTTTTATAATTTAGATATCGCGATAATTTATTTACTAAATTACTTTTAATAGAGCGATATATAATTATTAAATTAAAAGACGAGAGTCTTATAATTTATATTATTAAATAATTATTTAATTATTTAATATTTATAAGTTTTCTTAAGTTATTATAATTTATTAAAACTTTAATTTTATATAAATTACTTTTAAAATAGTATTATTATTATTTAAATATTACGATAATTATAAAGAGCTCTTTATTATAAATCTCGTATCTTTCTTCTAGACTTTATATCTTATATAACTAAAATATAACGAGGTACTACTTTATATCCTATTATAATTATAAGAGTATTATAAATATTATAAAATTAAAGATATTTATCTCGACTCGAATTCGTAATTTTAGATTAAAATATACTAATATTAATATCTAAATAAAAATATCTTATAATATACGAAATATATATTTAGTCTATTTTAGTTATATAAAAGATTTAATTTTTTATTATCCTAGTTTCTTTTTAATAAGTCTATTAAAGACCTTATTATTTATAAATATTAATAAATAAATCGACGATAAAAATTAGTAAAGTCGAGGAAAATCTAAATATTATAATAAGATTTCGGTTTCGTTTAGGATTAAATTATTTTAATTCTATATTTATTTATTAATATATTTTCGGTATTTATAATAAATTTTAAAGATTTAATTAATTAGGTAAAAAAGTTATATTTTCTTAAATTTATAAATAAAGAATATTTTCGTAAATACTCTAATATTAATTATATATAATTTATATACTTCTCTCTTAAATTTAAATAAATGAGAATATCTTTTAAATAAACTACGTAGAATATATTTATTATTTTTATTAACGATTTATTAATATAAATTTAAAAGATAGTAGATATATTTATTAATCTAAAAAATATTATTATATATTAAAAATAATTATATTATATACGAAATATGATTTTTTATTTATTATTTATTTTAAATTTAATATAGTAATAAATATTCTTTAAATTAAGTTTAATAAAGATAGTAATATTATCTAGGCGATTTAGTATTTTACTAATTAATAGTAAAGAATAATAATTTTTAATAATAACTTTATTTAAGCCCCGATAATTAATATATAATTATAAACCGTCGTCTTTCTTCGGGACGAAAAGAATAAAGATTTTTATTAAATCTACGAAATATTTAATTTACTCCTTTATTAGATTATTATCTAAATATCTTCTTAATTTTATTAATTTGATATTAAATAGATTATAAAGAGGCCTATAAAATAAATCCTCTTTAATTTTAATAATATAATTATTATTTTTATACGAAAATAACTAACTTATTTCATTATTTAAAAAAATATTAATAAAACTACTAAATTCTTCTAAGAGTACTAGCGCTACGCTAGTATTATAATTAACGGATATTATATTTATTACTATATTATTTTAATATTTAATTATTATTCTATTTTTTTATTCCGAGTTAAATAGACTTATTTTTATATATATTAATATATAAACCGCTAGCTTAATCTTTAAGGATTTAATAAAATCTTTAGATTTTTCTAAAGTAAATATACCCTTAACGATACCGAATTACTAGGTATATATATTAAGATTTAATTAAATATTTTTTCTTTTAAGAGCTAGTTTATTTAGAATAATAAATAGTCTCTTCTTATTAATAATATAAAGAATATTATTATAAATATTAGAATATCTCTATAAACTAGTAAAATAGTAATTTATATAATAAATATTATAATAATAAACTATTTATCTATTTATCTATTTCGGATAAAGAAGCGACGCGTTTTCTATATATTTAAAATTATATTACTTTATAAAACTTTTATTAGTAATATTTATCTCTACTCTAGAATTTATATTATTTATAATTATATACTCTATAAACTTAATATTCTTTAGATTAAGAAATATATAATAATTAATATATATACTCTACGAAATAATTATTTTTTATTATTTCTTTAAGATAGAGATTTCCTTAAAGATTCGTTATTTTCTATAATTTTTTAATTATTTATATAGTTAATTATTCCTAATTTCTTTTTAAAGTAGTTAAGAGATATATATTTATATTCTTTATAATTATAATATTTAATCTCGCTAAGTATTTTTTAAATTTTAATAAATCTTCCTTTTTACTATTTATATTAAATTATTTTTATTTTTATAACTATTTATTTTTTACTCTTTATAAGGGCCTAAATAATTATTTTAATTATTACTTTTATATTACTTTTTATCTATTATTAAGTTATATTTAAATTATACCGTAAACGTTATAAATTCGTTATATATTTTAGAAAAAGACGGAAGCCGATTAATTTCTCGTATATTATCGTCGCGTAGGTGTATTAATAAATGAATGAATTAATTACTCTTTATTATAAGAGGGTAACTAGCTTTCTAGTAAATTAAAATATATTTTAAATTCCTATACTATTTAGTTTAACTTTTAATTTATATATTAATAGTATATATTAATATTTAGTTATTAGTTTATTAGGTTTTTAATATAATTAAAAAAGAAGTTAGAAAATACCTTTTAATTAAAGCTCTTCGTTAAATAATTATTTTCGTAATTATTTTAAATATCTTTAATACAGTTTTTAATATAAGTATTACGTATAATATTTTCTTATTATTTATCGGAAAGTTATATAGCGTAAAACGAAAAATGGTTTTAGTATTATAAATTTAATTATAGTAATCTCGTATATTCTTTTTATAAAAGTCCCGGAGTTTATTAAGATATAAAATCTTTTATTATATTATTAAATTATATTAATTACGATAGATTATCGAATTACTTTCGAATACTACTAGTAGTAAATCTCTAGGTATAATAATAAATAATATAATTAATAATTACTCGTCTTTAATATCGTGAGAATAATTTTAGATTCTATATTCTAATTACTTATTTTCGCGTTCGATAATTATAAATATTATACGTTTTAGAAGGATTCCTTAACGGTACTTTATATTATTTAAAGTAATATTAATAATAAAGTCTCTAAACTCGTCTACGGAGTTTATATTAATAATATATTTATTTTATATTGAATTTATCTTTATACCTTTAGTAAATTATTATTTAAAAAAGTTTAAAAAGATTAGAATTATTAGACTATAATACCTAGGGTATATATAATAATATAAATTTAAATATATAAATTTAATAAAGATTTTTATTATTTAATAAAAGAATTAATCTCTAAAGAATTATAGGAGCTAGGAATAATTAGCTAGTTATATAATAATATATTTAATTATAATATTAATAACTTATTAACTACGTTATTAATTAATAAAATTAATATAAAAATTATATATTATATACGTAGTCTTCAGCCCGAATCCTAATTATTAAAGTCTAATTTTAATATCGTATAATACTATCCCGAAATTATAATATATCTTAAGATAATTAAGTTTTTAAATTTAAATATAAAGTCGTTAATAAAACTACTCGCTATAAGACTCGCTAAATAATATATAAATTTAGATAATAATATAAAACCGATTTTAAAAAGATATTTACTTTAATAGTTTAATTTATAAATTATAAAATATTATTTATTATTATAATTTTTTACGACCTAGAGTTTAAATATATAAATATATATATATATAAATTATTTTCTTATACGAGCTATTTAATAATAACCTCTATATCGAATAACCTATTAATATTAAAGATAATTTAGGTCGTATATAATTTTTAAACTATATTTTATATAAGTTTAAATAATTCCTTTAAGTATAATATATTATCTTTACGAATTCTCTAGTTAAATTAGACTTTATACCCTTAAATACTAACTTTAACGTATTTCTTAATTATAAAATTAATAAAGATTTTATTATTTAGTTAAAGTAATATTTAAGTAATAAATATAAAGTAATTAGTCTAGGTTTTATTATATATTACTTTAGTTTTAAAGTCTCGCGTAATTACTCGAATCGAATATTATCTCTTAATTAAAAAACTTAACTAGAACGAGTCTTTAAAAATTATAATATATATAATACTAGAGTTAAAATTATAAGAGTTCCTATAAATTTTATAATTGAACTCGTACCGGCCGATAAAGAATATTAAATTAAATAAAATTTATCTTTTCTCGTTTATTAATTAACCGTCGGTTTATTAATATATATTTTTATAAATACGCGGCCTAATATCGCTTACGTAGTATTGATAATAAATTATTATATTTTTAACTTTAATAAATCTTATTAGGCCGCCGTTAAACGTATTTTTCGTTATTTATATAATATATTATATATAAAGCTAGTCTTCTAAGGTCGACTCGCTATATTAAAAAACTATATTAATATTAATTAACTTGATAACTACGCTACTAGATACTCTACTTTTAATTATATATTAAATCTTAATAATACGGTAATTAATTAATAATCTAAATATTAATTAATTAAAGTTCTATTCTTATATAATATTTAATCCGCGAACTAAAGTCAAATTATTAAAGAGCTTATATAATTTAAATATTTTCACGCCGTTTATATAAATTATCTACTCTACTCTATTAATTTACTTTATATTTATTATAGTTATCTTTTATAAATAATTAGAGTTTTATAACTCTAATTAAAAACTCTTAAACTTATAACTATACTAGATATATTATAATTTAATACTATTTCCAACGCGAAAAAGTTATAATAAGCGAAATCGAGTTCGGCTATATTTCGATTATAAAGTAAAGTATTAATAATCTAATTAAGGCTCTTTTTGAAATTATATTTTAAATTCTTTATATAATTTTAAATTGAATATAATTACCCTTTATAAAAGTTTATTAATATTTTTAAAAAGATTTATTTATACTTTTATAAAGATTATTCTATAGTAATAAATATTAGAACGCGGCTCTACGAGTTTATCGAGAAATTTTACGGGCTAGGTTTTAATAATTATTATATTAAATAATACTAAACTTTTAGGGCCTTATTTAAGGCTTTTATAAAATATACTTTTAAATTTTAATTAAACCGCGTTTATATATATAGCGATATATCGATACTCGCTTTAAATACTTTTAAGTTATATACGACGACGATGAAATTATCTCTTAATTTATTATTTTTATTTAGCCCTTTTATAATCTTTATTAATAAATTTATACGTCGCTAGATTATCTCCTAAATATTCGTTTTATCTATATTATTATATATATAGTATTTAATACGGTCCCCGTAGTATATTGAATATAATAAGAAATAGAAATACTTCTTTTTTAATTAATTATCTTTTAGAAGATAAAAGTGAATAGATATATAAAACCCTAATATTAATTATTACTAGGTATTTATTTAATTAATAGTTACTAGATAATCTTATACTCTTATATTCTAATACTTTTACTCGACTGAAATTCTTTATCAAGAAGTTTTTAAAATAACTCTATATTCTTCTTATTTTAAAGTCGTTATAATAAGTTATAAAACTAACGAATTTCGTAACCTTAAAAGATTTAGGGTTACGAAATCTTAATTAATCGAATAAATATATTTTCTTCGGCCTCGTAGAGTTTTAGTATTAATAAATATAAAATACGTTTTATAAAAATCTTAATAGCTTTTTATCGAGGGGTAGTTATTATAGGTTTAGAATTATAAAAAAAAAATTCAATTCAATTTTAAAAAGAGTCTTAGTTAGGTTATTAACGATTTATTTTATAATCGAAATATAACGGAGTTTAATTTCGTTTATTACAATTTTTCGCGCTAAAAATAATATTAAATTATAATATTTTTAATACGATTATAGATTTAAGAGTTTTAATAAAGATTATAATACTCTAATTATAATAGAAAATAATTATAATAAATATAAAATAAGTTAAGAAAATAGAGTAAATAATTAATATAGATAACGTAGTAACGAGTATTATTAATATATATTAACTTAAATCTCTACTAGAGTAAATTATACATAATTAATATAAATTATTTAAAGAGATATTTAAAATAGATAATTTCTTTAATAATTTGAATTTAGCCCGTATACTCGACTTTATATAAAAATAAAGTTATAATTAATTAATAACTAGATTAATAATCGTTTTATAGAAATTAAATATATAACTAGAGGTAGAGGATCTAGTATTATAATTATTAACTTAATCGTTATTTATATAACTCTTTAATAGAGCGAGTCTATTTACGAAGATTAGTTTTATATATAATATACCGCGCGAGTAATAAAAAATATACTTAACGACGGTCTAATAGGATTTATTAGGGTTAAAAATATAACGGCTTATTATTAATACTACGTAAACGATATTAGATTATATATTTACTATAGTATATATTAATAAGCCGACGATTAATAAATAAATAAAAAGAGAGATAGGTTTAATTTAGTATTTTTTATCGGCTAGTATAAATTTAATTATAAACTTTATAGGAACTCCTATAACTTTAACTCTAATATTATATATATTATTATTTTTAAAAAACTATTCTAGGTAGGCTTCTTAGTTAAAGAATAATATACGATTCGAGTAGTTACTCGAGACTTTGAGATTAAAGTAATATATAATAAGATATAAATCGGTTATTTTATATTTATTAATATTAATAATAAATATATTATCGATATATAATATAATTATTAGTTATTTTCATAGTTAAGAAATATGTTAAAGTTAGTATTTAAGGGTATAAAGTCTAACTTAATTAAAGAAACTCGTAAAAATAATATATTATACTCAAGGGAATTATTTAAACCTAAATGAAATACGTTCTAGAAAAATATATAATTTAGATTATCTTCGAAATTAATAGACTCTTAGGTTAATAATATCGTTATAAATAATATTATATTTAAATCGTCTTTATCGTAGACGACGTTTCTACGAGTATATATATATATTATTAATATTATATATCTCGTAACTATTATTCCTCTTTAATTTTAGATAGGTCGATTTTATTAGTTATTTAAAATAACCGTATAACGTTATTTATATTTAAATAACCGAGTCTTTTATACTATAAAATTAAAACCTTAATATTTATAATAAATAAAGCGAGTTAGTTTTATTTATATATATATAGGATATAAAGAAAGCTCGTTAATATTTAGTATACGAAATAAACTTAAGACTACTATTAAGATTATATATAATATTACTAATTTATATATATTAAATATCGTTATCGTTTAAATATAATAGTTTAATAGTTTTATTATTATATTATATTAGTTTACTCTTAAGATTATTAAATTTAATATATTCTATAAATATAAAACGTTTATATATAATATAGACGGTATAATCGGTATCGAATATTTAGAGTTTAAAGATATTAAAAGTAATACTAGTTAAGATATAATAGGATTCTATATTCTCTTTTATATCGACCCTAGCTCGTTTATAAAGCGACTTATTTTTATTTTTATTTTTATTTTTATTATTTTTATTTTTATTATTATTATTTTTATTTTTATTTTTATTATTATTATTATTATTATTATTATTATTATTATTATTATTATTATTATTATTATTATTATTATTATTATTATTATTATTATTATTATTATTATTATTATTATTATTATTTTTATTATTATTATTATTTTTAAAAATAATTTTATTATTTTTATTATCTCTACCCCCGCGGTTACCTCGATCCCGACGGTTATAACTACGCGAAATATTATAACTAAGACTTTTATATTATAATTTATTATAAATAATATAATATCTAATTTATTTTACAAAATCGGCGTAGTATAAATAAAGTCGAATAATTCTTTTCTAATTAGGACTCTAAACTCGCTATTAAATTATATTATAAATAACGAGAGAGATATTTAATATTAATATTACTAGCCTAAAGATATAAAATATTATAAAAATAAAAAATTATTATATTAGGGGATATCTTAATTATATTATCGATATTAAATAAATTATAGTCTTCGGCGAAGGATTCATAGTACTATTAATATTAAAGACCGAGATTACGATAAAATTATTAAATATTAATTTTATTATTAAGTCTAAAGTAACAATTTATAAATTTTATTATAAATAACCGAAAATATATTAATATAATCGCTAGGGCTATCGTATTAAAAAGTAATAAATTAATCGAGTTTATTTAAAATAATTAATAAATAGCCGGAGCTACGGAGTTTAAATTTATTTATAATTATTATCTAATTTTTAAGATTATCTTTTTAATCTTAATCTTTATATATATTACTAGATTAACGAGATAATAAAGAATATTATAAATTATCTTATTATCGCTAAATTATTAATATATAATTTCGATTATTTAATTAGGCCTATCTATATCTAGTTTTAAAACTTTAATTAAAGAATCTTCGAGGTATTTTTATAAATTTATAATATTAAAATTATTACGTATCTTTTACTTTTAACGGACGAAATCTTTTATAAAATTAAATTTTTCGATTTTATTATATACTTAAATCGCTTTAAAGTACTTTAATATAATAGCGGTATTTGATTTAATAAGTTAAATAATTTAATATTATTAAATAATTCTAGTTTTAACTCGTTTATAGAGTAGTCTTTTAAATATAAATATAAAGATAATAATAATAATATTTCAATCTAGATAAAGACGTTATTTAAATTTAATAATAATAAAAAGTTAATATATATAGTTACCCCTCTAAAGTTTTATTTAGATATATAATAATAACGCTAACGTCGGTCGTTTTTAATAATTAGTTATTTTTTAGTTATAATAGTTTTACTAGCGATTAAATTAATCTTAAATAATACATTAACTCTTTATAGGCGATATAATTATTTTCTAGTATATATTAATTAAGTAATTCTCTAGCGATATATAAACTCTTTATAAATAATATAGTTATTTTCTAGTAAAGACGGGGTCGACGGAACTATATTCTAAATATTAAACCTCTAATTTAAGAGTTTCTTACGGGCGTAATTTAATACGCCCTAAATATAGTTATAATAATATAATAACGTCGTATTATTATTATCAATATTATAATAATATAGTAAGTATATAGTAAATATATATATAGAGCTCGGGCTCATAACTTATTAAATATAATAATAAATAGAAATACTTTCTAATTAATTATTTTTAAAAGGATAAAAGCGAATTTTCGTATAAGTCTCTAATAATAATAATAATTATTAAATATTTATTATCGAAATAAAAGCTAGTTGACCTTACTAGTCGTATATATAATATAGTATTAATATGGCCTTAATAGCCCTTATATTTAGTTACTCTAGTATCTCTATATAGTAATAATATAAATATTATTTACTTTGTATTTTAATAGGTTATAAACCCGGGCGTAGAATATTTATTTAATAAACGTTATTCTTTACCTTTTTATATTAAGGTAGTACGTTATCGCTTCTATAATTAACTAGAATTACCTCGACTATAATTATTAAATTAATAGTATAGTAGTTTATCTAGCTAACTCAATACTAGCCTTAAATATTTAAACGTAACTATTATACCGTTTTAATAATATTTATAATAATATTTTAATATAGTAGTTATTAAGACGCCGGTACTTTAATATATTTATATTATCTTTATTAATTTAGGAGTTAAAAATTCGGTAGTTAGGAATTTATAATTTTAGTAATTAAACTTTATAATTAAACTAGTTTTATAGATTTAGCCCCGGATACCGAAGACTCTAAACTAATAAAAACTGAGTAAATTAATATATAAATAAACCTATTCCTTATAAACTCGCTAATAATTCTATATTTATTATAATTCTAGAGGTATTACCCCGTTAATAGTAATAAAGAATTAGGATTCGAATAACCTAGAATTATTTAATAAAGAGGAATAAATACTTTAATAATTCCTAGTTATTTTCTAGTTATTTCTTTACTAGCCTTCCTAATTCTAGCCTCTTATTTTTAATTAATATATATCGTAATATCTATATAAATTACTTTAAGATTTAATAGTATAAAATAATACCCTAAACTCTCCTCTAGAGTAAAAATTAATTAATTAAATTAATTGAAATATTATTAATAGTTTATAAAAGTATTTTCTAGATAGTTTATTTATAATTTTCGCGCAAATTACGCCGCCCCTAATTTTCTACTCCTATATAATAATATCGGCTTTAAAGTAGATTATAAATAAATCGAAAATAAACTCAATAGTATTATAATATTTATAATTAATTTATCTTTTTAGTCTTCTTTAATTCTACGTTTCTACGATCGTATATCTTAAATATATTAAGACGCTATAAACTCTAGTCCTAGTATATTAAATATATAAAATCTATTTAGGTTTAAAGTCAAAACTCTTTTAATTTAATTACTAGCCGATTTACGGTAGTAAATATTAATAATAATAATAGTAGTAATAGCTTCTTCGGCGCCTATATTACTAGATCTCTCTAACTCATTTTACTCGGATATCGAAATATTAAATAATAATAATACCCGTTACTCTAACGAAAGTTATCCTCTCGGTTTTATATTTATATTTTAAACTAGTAAAGATTAGCCCCTCTATAAATATTATATAAATATTTATTTTATAATATTTAATCTAGGCGCTATTATTAACTAAAATAATCGTAGATAATTAAATATATATACCTCGTAGGTTATAAAAGATACCTAGGAGGATAAAATCGAATATATTTATATAAATATTAAAGTACGCTATAAAACTAACGCCTACTAAATAATTAAGAATATTATTATTATTATTATAAAGACTTAAAATATATTAAAGAAGTTCTTTTATCTTTAAGATTTTAATATTTTTAACGAAGTTATCTATAGTTTTAATATCTTTAAATATAATAATTATATAAATATTAACGAATATACTAGGAAGTTCTATAGAATCGATAGCGAGTTAAAAAACTTGAATTATATATTATTTAATATATATTTAATTAATATTTATTTTTAGAATCTAAATACTAAATTCGATACCTTCTAGAGTATATTTATTAAAATATATATTATCTTTATTAAATAATTAATTCTTAATCTAAAATATTTATTTTAAAGGTATTTAAAAGAAACTAAACTCAAATTCTTCGAGTATCGACGGGGTACTAAATTAATTAAAATAAAAAAAAAAAAAAAAAATAGAGATAGAATTTAAAATATTAGGGTAGAGAGTAGATATAAATTATTAATACGTTCTAACGCGACGAAGACGTCGTAATAAGTAAAGAAGACTAGTAATCGAATAAAAGAGTATAAAAAGGGTATAAAAATATTAGAAGAATTAATAATAATTATAATAAAGACTATAAAAGATATAGAGTATAAAAAGATATAATAAATAATATACCGCGAGTTATAATTAATATAGATTATACTAAAAATAATCTTTAATTATATATAAAAATTAGTAAAGAAACGTATATTTTAATTAATTTAAATAAAATCGCTAAAATAAAAGATTTAAAAATTTAGAGTAAAAAATATATCTACGCTACTAGTATAAAACTAGGCTAATATTACCCGTAGAAATATATTTATTTTATTAAATTATATAGCCGAAACGAACTCTCCTCTCTTTATAATAATAACTAGCGTAAAAGCGAAGTAGTTAATAATTAAAATAAATAATATTAAAGTTAGGAGATAATTTAGGAAAATAATTAATTCTTAATTAATTAAAATATTCCGGAATAAAGTCTATTTAATAACGGAGTCGAGCGTCGGAGTAAAATAAATATCGAGAGGAAACTTTATTTTATATTATATAACGATAAAAATAAAATAAGAGTTAAAGAAAATAATTAAATAAATAAAAGATATTAACCCCTCGACGAAAGTATTAAAATAAATTTATATAATAATAATATATAGTATAAAGAAGGAGGCCGTCGATATAAATAATTAAAAAGTAGTAATAAAAATATTAAAGAAAAATAATTATAGGCTATACCCGGGATTAAATATCGTAAATATAAAATAATTAAAATTCGTCCTTAAACTAGACGAATACGATTATAAGAAAAAGTATTTAATTTCCTTTTCGAGATCCTGGACCTAGATATAGTAAATAGACTAGTAGTAGACGGGTTCCTAAAAAACGAATAATTATTATTATATAAAAGGTAGGAGAGAATAAATAACCTAAAATAATATTTTAATTATTAAAGATATAGTTATATAATCCTAGTTATAAAAATTAACCTAAATATAGAATATATATAGAATTATATTAATTATACGAATATAATATTAAAAGCCCGAAGGAAAAGCGCTACGCGGTTTACACTAAATATTATAAATCCTAGAGTAGAGTGTACCTAGTTAAATAAAAAAAGATATATTAAATTTAATAAAAATAAAAGAATAAACTTAGGTAGTTCGCGGTATTATCGAGGATAATAACTCTAAGCTCCTAGGTATAATTAATTAATAAGAAATTTATACTAGTACTAGCTAGAGGTATAAAAAAGAGGAAAATAATAATAAATATAATTAATAAAGTCTAAAACGTTATTATTATACCTAGGAATATAGGGAGGCCGAGATAAAATAATAAATTAATAATAATATTTAGATAAATAATCCTCTAAATTCTAAATAATTTCCTAGGAATAATATTCTATTAATTAAATAAAAACCGGTTAGAATTAATATTATTAAATAACTAAAAAATAAACGAGGAATTTACGGATATTATATTAATATATAATAAATTATAATACCTAGTTTAAAATCGTATAATATAATATTAAGAAAGAATCGAAATTAATAATAAAATTACTTTAAAATAAATAAATTAAAAATATCGATATTATAATTATTTAAAAACTTAGTTAGAACCCTACTACCTTAGTATTATATATTAGTAATATTAATTCTTTTTATTTAATATATAAGGGAGGCCTAGAGACCCGTATATATTTCTATATAAATAAAAGAATCGATACGAATAATTAAAAGTTAATTTATTATAAAAACGATTTATACTTTATAAAAATTATATTAAAAACGCGAAAAAATAAAAAGGAATCTCGGTCGGATAAAATTAAAAAGAAAGAAAAATTATTATATAAAAAGCCCGAGGATATAAAAATATAATCGATTTATTATTTTTTACGAAAAGAGTATACTAGATTATAAATAACTTTATAATTTACGAAGACTTATATTATAACTCCGATTATAAACTAGTAATAACGGAATTCGAGTAAATATAAAAAGAGGTAATATTATATACTCGTTATATTTAAAAAAAGATTAAGGATAAAGTTATTTAAAAAGAAATATAATAAAATATAAAGTTTCTTTATTAAATATTATAGAAGTTAAAGTTTAAAAGTAGAGAAAATATTAATTAATATTTAAATAAGATAATAAAAGACTTTTAAGAAATTATTAAATTATAATTTTATAGGCCCGTTTATATTAAAGAGTTAAATTTTATTAAAACTCTTATTATATTAATATTATATTAAAGATAAAAGAATATATAAAGAAATATAAATAAAATTTAAAAATTTAAATAAAAGAGGCCCTAAATATAATAAATAATAAGAAAAAAATATATAAAGCCTCGCTAAAATCGACGGGAGTATAAAAATTCGTAAAATAAAAAAAATAAAAAAATAACTACTCTAAAGAGCTTCTTTAATTCCTAATTATTAAAAATAATAAAAAAAGAAAATTAAAGACTTCGAGGGTAAAATAAAATTTTTATAAAAAATATTTTTCCCCTCCCTATCGACAGTAAACCTAGGTAATATCGACGGAATAAAATACTCTAAACTTATTAAAATAAATTAAGAAATAATTAGGATAAAAATATATAAAGTAATATAATATCTAACTACCGATAAAGCGCTAGGAATAACTAGAATCTTAAATTAATTCTTAAAAATTATAATAAAAACGAAAGTAATAAATATTATTATTTATTTATATTTAATATTACTTTATATAGGAATATTACCTAAAGTATTTTAAAAAGATAAATATGATAATTTTTAAGAAATCGAAGAAAGATAATTATTTAGAGTTAAAGTTATATAAGTTTATTATATTCTTTAATATATTTAATAAAGTAAAAAGTTAAATAAAATAGCGGAGGAATATAAAATATTATTATTATTATAAATAAAGACTAGATAAAAATATTTAATAAAACCGCGCTAGAGATTTTTATAAATATAATATATATTATATAAAATTATAGTAAGACCGAGAGAGGAAAAATAATAAACCTATTATTATTAAATATAACGGGAGTATTCGATAACGTTTTATACGAGAGTTTATTATACGATTTATAAATAAAAAGTATACCGAGTTTAATTATTAACTATATAATAAACTTTCTATCGGATAAAATTATATTTATAATATTTAAAAAAAGAACGAGTATAATAGAGAAGGTAATAACGGGTATTTTATAAAAATTATTTATTTTATTAATACTCTTTCTATTCTTTAATATATTATTAATCGAGGAGTATATTAAAATAAACCTATTAATATAAATTAAAGGATTTATAAATAACGTTTATTTATTTATTTATAACGAGAGTATAAAGAAGAATTATACGAATTTAAAATAAACCTACGATATAATAAAATAAATAATTATTTATAAAGTATTATTTACCCTCTAAAAGTATAAACTAATTTATATATCTCGAATACTAAATAGGTTTAATATAAAAATAATAATAAATTTTAGGGATATATTTATTAAATCTAAAGCGAGTATTAAGGTCTTAGGACTATATATTAATTTAGAATTAAAATAAGAATTATATTTAACCTAAATTAAAACTAAAATAATTAATTAAAATCGCGTTATAGAATATTTAATTAATTCGATATAAGGCGCTAACTTCGCGAAGTATAAAATAATATATAATATAATAATTAAATTAATATTAACGTTTACGGCTCCGATATAATATTAATTAAAGAAAATAACGGAGGCTATAAAGAAATATATAAAGAAATTAATAATTATTTAGAATAATTATTTTAAAACGGGTTTAAGAGTATTTAAAATTACTTTAATTTTAATATTTAAAATTAAATTAATAATCGCGTTAATTAACCTCTAGTTAAACCGCCTAGTAATACGATATTAAATAAATCGAGGGACTTATTTAATTATATTTATAAAAAATATAAGAATCTAGAGTAAACTCTAATATAAAGGAGATAAATAATAATAAATATCTCCGATATTAATAATAGAAAAGAAAATCTATATACTTCGCGCTCTAAAATTTAAAAAATAATATAAAATAATTATAATTATAAAGAGGAGGAAAAACTAAATAAATTTAATCGAAGATATTAAAGAATATTAAAATATTAAAATTATTAATAAAAGAGTAAAAGAGTAAAAAATTTAACTTATTAATAATAACTAGATAAATAAAAGAGTTATAAAAAAATAATTTTTATATAAACTATTAACTCGGTTTAGAAAAGAAACTTATTCGGGGATTAATTCGATTATTATAATTAATTAAAAAAGACTAAAAGTTTTATAATAATATAATTAAAAAATAATAAAATCGGATTAAATAAATTTCTATACCGAATAAAGATATTTATAATCCGTAGCGCTAATTATTAATATAGATAAAGGAAATAAAGTAAAAAATAAATATTATTATTTTATTTAGAACTAGCTAGCGATAAAACGGAGTTAATAAAATATATAAATATATACGACTTTAAGAAAATATTAATATAGGTCTAAAATATATATATAACTACTCGATAAATAATAAAATAGGATAACTCGGTGAAATCCTTCTTTATTAAAGAATAATTAATATAATATAAATTATTACTAGGACCTAGCGATATACCTAAACCTATTATTAAAATATAATTACTTTAATAATAAAAATTAAAAAAAATATAAAAGATATTAATTATTTATAAAGAATTTAACCCTAATATATTAAAATTTAATTAAAATACTAGTCTTAATATAAAAGTACCGAGGTTTAATTTAATAATATTATACTAGAGTCTACCCCGTAATAAAATACTCTTTTTAAAAAAAAGAAGTTAACGCCCTCGTTAATATATTAATATAGGGTATTATAAATAATAACGTAAATAACGTCTATATATAAAAATAATAAAGTAAATAAATATATATAGTATATCCCTAGCTCTTAAATAATCGGTGAGGGGTAATTATAAAAATATTATAAAATCTTAAAATTTAATATAGAGCCTTAATAATTTTCCTTAAAATATTTTTAAATATTAATTCTAGCGATAATAAAATAAGGCGATAAAAAGGTATAGAGATAATATAAATAACTAGTAGTAATAATTATAATATTAATAAAATAAAAAAGTAAATATTTAATATTATAAAAATATTAATAATAAAGAATTAAGGTCTTAAATAATTAATTTCTTTATATATAAAAATAAGATCTTAATATAAATCTATAACCTTAACGTAGTTTTTAAATAATTAATAATTTTTAAAAATAGTTATTTACCGATATTTTTAAAATTAAAACTATTTTAACGCGAAGCTAGTCTAAATCTAATTAAACTAAAAACTAAATTATTAAAATCTATATTATAAAATTAAATATTTTTATCCCCGGTAGGTTAGTTAAAAGTTATATTATTATTATTATATAAATATACCGAGTATAATCGAGGCTAAAGTTAAAAACTCTTTATAATAATACGAAAAAAAAGAAAGAAAAAGATAAAATAAAAATTAAATTAATAGGATTTTATTACTTTAAAGAGTTATAAAATTAATTAAAATAAAAAAGAATAAAGGTAATAAAGATAAAACTTAAAATATTAAAATAAAGAGTAGGTTATTAATATGTTTTAATATAACGAAGATATTATAATAATAAAATAAAATTAATAATTAAATAAAAGAGTATAAATGGGGTATAAAATTTTTAAAAGAATTAATAATAATTATAATAAAAACTATAAAGAATATAGAATATAAAGAGGTATAATAAATAATATATTATAAATTATAACTAATATAGATCGCGCTAAAGATAATCTTTAATTATATATAAAATTTAATAAAAAAGTATAGGTTTTAGGAGGCCTAAATAAACTTATTAAAATAAAAAATTTAAAAATTTAGGGCGAGGAGTATATTTATATTATTAATATAAAACTAGGTTAATATTACCCGTAGATATATATTTATTCTATCGAGATATATAGCCGAAATAAACCTTATTCCCCTAGTAATAATAATTAACGCGAAAACGAAGTAATTAATAATTAAAATAAATAATACTAAGGCTAAAGGATAATTTAAGGAGATAATTAATTTTTAATTAATTAAAATATTCCGGAATAAAGCCTACTCGGTAACGGAGTCGATTATCGGAGTAAAATAAATAATAAAAAAAGACTTCGTTTTATATTATATAATAATAAAAGTAAAATAAAAGTTAAAAAAAATAATTAAATTTATATAACCCTAGTTTATAAAAACTAATTTAAATACGGGATATATAGAAAACTCTATTAATTATACGAATATAATATTAAAAGCCCGAAGGAAAAGCGTTATATAATTTACTTTAAACGTTATAAATCCTAAAATAAAATATATTTAGTTAAATAAAAAAAGATATACCGAATTTAATAAAGATTAGAGAATAAATTTAGGTAATTCGCGGTATTACCGAGGATAATAACTATAAACTTCTAGGTATAATTAACTAGCGATAAATTTATATTAATATTAACTAGGGGTATAAAGAAGAGGAAAACGATAACGAATATAATTAATAAAATTTAAAACGCGGTTATTATACCTAAGAAAATAAAGAGGCCGAGATAAAATAATAAATTAATAATAATATTTAAATAAATAATCCTTTAAGTTCTAAATAACTTCTTAATAATAATATTTAATTAACTAAACGAAAACCGGCTAGAATTAATATTATTAGGTAACTAAGAAATAAATAAAGAATTTACGAATATAATATTAATATACGATAAGTTATAGTACCTAATTTAAAATTATATAATATAATATTAAAAAGGAGTCGAAACTAATAATAAAATTACTCTAAAACGAATGAATTAAAAATATCGATATTATAGTTATTTAGGAGCCTAGTTAGAATCCTACTACCTAAATACTATATAATAATAGTATTAATTATTTTTATTTAATATATAAGGGAGGCTTAAAGGCCCGTATATATTTCTATATAAATAAAAGAATTAATATAAATAGTTAAGAATTAGTTTATTATAAAGGCGACCTATACTCTATAAGAATTATATTAAATAAGCGAAGAAATAAAAAGAAATCTCGGTCGGATAAAATCGGGGAGGAGGAGGTTACTAGTCGAGGAATCCTTTATTATAAAAAAGTATAAATTTATAATATATATAATTTATTACCGATATAGTATACCTCGATTAATAATCCGTTAATATTATTACTACTAGAGGAAATATTAACGGAGGAAAACGAATATATTTTTTTAAAGAATTTTAACCTTTATTACCCTAACTAAAATAATATTAAGCGATATATATATTATATTATAACTAATTATCTTTTAGGAATAATAGAGTCGAGGGAAATAAAATTAAAGTTATTAAAAATATCTATTATATAAAAAGCCTAAGGATACGAAAATATAATCGATTTATTATTTTTTATAAAAGGAGCGTATTAAGCTATAAATAACTTTATAATCTACGAAGATTTATACTATAACTCCGATTATAGGCTAGTAGTAATAGAATTCAAATAAATATAAAAAGAGGTAATATTATATACTCGGTATATTTAAAAGAAAATTAAGGATAATACTATTTAAAAAGAAATATAATAAGGTATAAAGTCCCTCTATTAAATATTAAAGAGGCTAAAACTTAAGAGTAAAAAAAATATTAACTAATATCTAAATAAAATAATAAAAGACTTTTAAAAAATCATCGAGTTTATAATTTTATAAACCCGTTTATATTAAAGAGCTAAATCTTATTAAAACTCCTATTATATTAATATTATATTAAAGGTAAAAGAATATATAAAGGAGTATAAACGAAGTCGAAATACCGGGACGGAGGAGGCCCTAAATATAGTAAATAACGAGAGAATATATATAATTCGAAGAACGAAAATATTTTTTTAATAAGAGAGTATATATAAAACCTTACTAAAGTCGACGGGAGTATAAAAACTCGTAAAATAAAAAAAAGAGAAAAATAACCGTTTTAAAGAATTCTCTTAATTTTTAATTATTAAAGATAATAAAGGAGGAAAAACTAGAGACTTTAAGAGTAAAATAAAAATTTTACGAAAAATATTATTTCCCCCTCTACGGATAATAAACCTAGATAATATCGACGGAATAAAGTATTTAGAGCCCGTTAAAATAAATTAAAAAATAATTAAAATAAAAGTATATAAAGTAATATAATACTTAATTATTAATAAGATATTAGGAATAACTAAAATCCTAAACCGATTCCTAAAAACTATAATAAAAACGGAAATAATAAATATTATTATCTATTTATTCTAGGCCTACCTTAAATAAAGATACTACCCGAGGTACTTTAAAGAAGTTAATATAATAATCTTTAAAAAATTAAAAAAAGGCGACTATTTAGAGCTAAAATTATATAGGTTTATTATACTCCTCGATATACTTAATAAAGCGCTAGAAATAATTATCTCTAGAAAATTAAATAATATAACGGAGGAGTATAAACTACTATTATTATAATAAATAAAAACTAGATAAAAACGTTTAATAAAAACCGCGCTAGAGACCTTTATAAATATAATATATACTATATAAAATTATAGTAGGAACGGGAGGGGAAAGATAATAAACTTATTATTATTAAATATAATAGGAGCGTTCGATAACGTTTTATATAAAAGATTATTATATAATTTATAAATAAAAAGCGTTCCGAGCCTAATTATTAACTAGATAGTAAGTTTCCTATCGGATAAAACTATATCCGTAATATTTAAAAAAAGAACGAGTACGGTAGAAAAAATAATAACGGTTATTTTATAAAGATCGCTTATTTTACCTATACTTTTTCTATTCTTTAATATATTATTAATCGAGGAATACGTTAAAATAAATCTACTAGTATAGGTTAAAGAATTCGTAAACGACGTTTATTTACTCGCCTATAACGAGAGTATAAAAAAGAATTATAAGAATTTAAAACGGGCCTATAATATTTATCTAAAATAAATAATTATTTATAAAGTATTATTTACCCCCTAGAAATACGAGCTAGTTTATATATCTCGAACGCCGAAGAAGTTTAATATAGAAATAGTAATAAATTTTAAGAACGTAGTTATCGAATTTAAAACGAGTATTAAGATCTTAGGATTATATATCGATTTAAAATTAAAATAAAGATTATACTTAACCTAAATTAAGGTTAAAACGACTAATTAAAGCCGCGTTATAAAATACCTAATTAATTCGATATAAGGCGCTACCTTCGCGAAGTATAAAATAATATATAATATAATAATTAGATTAATATTAACGTTTACGGCTCCGATATAATATTAATTAAAGAGAACGACGGAGGCTATAAAGAGATATATAAAAATATTAATAATTATCTAGAACGATTACTTTAAAACGGTTTTAAAAGTATTTAAAACTACTTTAATTCTAATATTCAAAGCTAAATCGGTAATTATATTAATTAATCTCTAATTAAACCGCCTAGTAATATAATATTAAATAAATCGAGGGACCTACTTAATTATAATTATAAAAAATATACGGATCTAGAATAAACTCTAGCGTAGAGGAGGTAGGTAACGATAAATACCTCCGATATTATTAATAATAAAAAAAGCCTAGGTACTTCGCGCCCTAGGATTTAAAAAATAATATAAAGTAATTATAACTATAAAGAGGAGAAAAAATAAATAAACCTAATTAAAGATATCGAAGAATATTAGGATATTAAAGTTATCGATTAAAGGGTAAAAAACTAAACCCGTTAATAATAATTAAATAAATAAAAGAGTTATAAAACGACGATCTTTATATAAACTATTAACCCGGTTTAAAAGGGAGATTTATTCGGGGACTAGTTTAATTATTATAATTAATTAAAAAAGACTAAAAACTCTATAACGATATAATTAAAATACGGTAAAATCGGATTAAATGAAAATCTTATACCGAATAAAGATATTTATAATCCGTAGCGCTAGCTACTAGTATAAATAAAGGAAATAAAATATGAAATATATATTATTATTTTACCCGGAACTAACTAGAGATAAAACGGAGTTAATAGAATAAATAAATATATATAATTTTAGGAAGATATTAATATAGGCCTAAAATATATATATAACCGCGCGGTAAATAATAAAAACGGGATAACTCGGTTAATTCTCTTTTATTAAAGAATAATTAATATAATTTAAACTACCGTTAAGACCTAGCGATATACCTAGACCTATAAAGAAAAAGAAGAAAAGAAAGAAACCGCCGGCCGGAGAGCCGTAGGTACCGACTATTTAATAAATTTATAATAAAGCGTCCTATAGACTTATAAGATAAATAAATAAAATCTAAAACTAAAATAAAAAGAAAACGGAGGGAAGGATAAATAATATTTTAAAATAATTATAATTATCGGCTACTAACTAATAAAAAGAGGAAATAAATTATTAATAAATTAAAGTTTTTAACCGACGAGGTTTCTTTAACAATTAATAAATACCGCTAGTAGCCCTATTAAAAGAGTATTCGCGGAACTCTCTTATTATAAATATATAAATTAATTAATTAATTAATAGTCGAGGCTAGTTATATTAATATATATAGAAGTTATTATCTAATCTAGTTAGACCGAAAGTAGAGTTATTGAAACTCGTATTATAGAATTAAATATTAAGAGTTATATTATTATTATTAAGCGAGTATATTAAATATAGTTAAAATTAGTTATATTAACGAGGTTTAGTATTATCGGATCTAGTTAATTATAAAAAATAGTATTAAAATTTAAAATACTATATTTTAGTTTCTATTAATAAATTAATAGAATAAAATAAAGTAACTAGCGAAATAGAAATTAATAAATAAAACAAATAAAGATTTTAATATATAATATATTAAATAACTATATATAATAAGTTTATTAAGGGGTTAAGATCTTTTAAAATAAAACTTCTAGAAAAGAGTATTTTAATAATTTAATAAATAGTTAATATATTAATAGGCCTAGTAAAAGGGTCGAATATAAAATTTAAATATATAAAAGAGCCGGAATAAAAGCGATATTTAATATTATAAATAAATAGTTTTAAATACTAAATTATATTAGGGTCCTAAGGAGAGCTATAGGTAAACTAGTATATATACGGAAATATCGCAATAAATAAAGTAATCGGTATATATAATTATTACTATTTATTAAAATATAATTACTTTAGTAGTAAGAATAATAATTATATAAAAGATATTAATTATCTATAGAGAATTTGGCCCTAATATACTAGAGTCTAGTCAAGGCGCTAGTTTTAATATAGAAATATCGAGGTTTAATCTAGTAATATTATATTAGAGTCTACCTCGTAATATTTATAAAGAAAAGAAAGAAAAAAAACCGCCGGCCGGAGGGCCGTAAATATCGATTATTTAATAAATTTATAATAAAGCGGCCTATAGACCTACGAGATAAATAAATAAAATTAGGGAAATTAAAATAAAAGAGAAACGGAGGAAAAAATAAATAATATTTAAAGTAATTATAATTATCGGCTACTAACTAATAAAAAAAGGAAAATAATTATCGATAAATTAGAGTTTTTAACCGACGAGGTTTCTTTAGTAACTAGTAGGCGCTACTAGTAACCTTATTAGGAAAATATTCGCGGAACTCTTTTATTAATAAAATAGTTCTACTAGAGGAAATATATAAATTAATTAATTAATTAATTAATATTATCTCTACTATAAATAGCGCCTAGATTATTACCCTCGATAAGTTATTACTCGTTATTATAAACGAAGAAATTTATATAAAGATTATTAAAGCGACGCCGGGATATATTAAGATAATAATTAAATCGATAAATCTTAATAAATAAATAAAAGAGGTTATTTACTATTTTTACTATATTTATTATAAAAAAGATAAATATAATTATATTATTTATTATAATAAATATTTTATAATAATAAAAACTTAGTTAAAATATTAAAAAAACTCGGAATTAAAGAAGTAATAATATTATTAAAAATAATAACTATAATTAAAACTAAAGAAGTAGACGTCGTCGTAATAATCAAAAATAACGAGTTAATATAAATACTACCTCTAAGAAAGTTATAAATACGTTTAAATACTAGGATAATAACCGTTAATAGAGATAATTTTTTTTATATATTTCTCTTCGATACCGCTTATAGCCGTTATATTATTAACGATCGTTTTTATTTCGGCGATAATTATATTAATATTCTAAATACCTTTATTATAAATATTAGCGAATATAGTCTAGTTTCGGTAGAGCGGGGTAGAAGTATTATTTATATAATTAATATTAATTACTAAGTTAATATATATTTATCTAATATATTTTATATCTTTAATATATAATCGAACTTTATCTCTAGGTCGTAATTAATATTAATTAAAATTAAGATTACTAAAATTACCTCCGTAGGTATTATTATTAATTATAAAGACTTTAAATTCCGCTTTACGTTTTATAATAAAGTATTTATATTTAATATCTAAATATCCTACTCTAAGTTTCGTCGTGATTATTTTATATCCTAGATTCTTTTTAGGTTAAATATATATATATATATATATTATTTTCTAGGTCTCTTTTAATTTAAAGTTATAATTTTATTAATTAAATTATTTAAAATAATAAAACTTAAAGAAATTGAAGATAATAATTATAAATATTAACCTAAATAAATTAATACTAGTAGATTATATTTATATTTTATATATTTAATCGCGAATAGGAAGGGTAATATTTTTTTATTATTTTACTCTAGGAAAGTACCCGTATAAACGTATTAATAATAACCTCGTTAATTTTATCGATAATAAAAGAGTATCTTTAAGAGAAACCTATAACGATACCCGCTACTTCAAAATTATACTTTATAATTTTATTAAAGAGTTTTACGTCGTTATTTTTATATATAATAATAATTTCCTTTTTATATTTAGAGTTTACACCGCTAATCGCGAGCGACTAATATAATAAATTAATTATTATTATATTAATAATAGAGGAGAATTTAACTTTAGGGTATTTATAATTTATTGAAAATAAAAGAGGATTTTATTTAAATATATTATTTATAATACTTTATTATTTAACGATATTATTAAGCGCTTAAATTAAAGCCTAGATTATAAAATATATATTATACTCTCTAAAAACGATATAAAGAAGAAATATTAATCGGAATTCGCTTTTATAATTAATTACCTCCGTAATCGATCCTTTAAATTTAATATTAAGATAATATCGTTTAAAAAGTTAAATAATATTAAATTTAACCTTCGCTACCTAAAAACTCTCGACTCTAAAGTATAGACTTATATTAATAATACTATTATTAAAATAAGGTATTTTAAATCCTCTATTATTAAATATAGATTAATCGAGTATAAAGGCGATATAGTCTATTATTTTATTAATATAAATAGCGAGTTTATACGGTTAAATAATATTTATTTCGTTAAACGAATATTTTAAAATATACCTAAATCGTAATAAAGGCGTAGTATAACGGGCTCTAGTATTATTTAATTATTAAAGCGGGCGGCGGTCGAAGCCGACTCTAGTAATAATTCTAGCGAGGATAGAATCTCGCCTATATATCTAGAGTTATTTATACTAAATAAATAACCCCCTAAAAGCGATAATAATAGTAATATTAATAATAGTATCGATAATAATAATACCCCGCTTCTTTATTTATTATAAACTCGTTTATTATAGTTTATAAAGTAGCCCGCGATTGAGTTATTTATAAAGGTCCTATAAGATTATCCCGAAATTTATATACTTTCGATTATATCTTACTATAAATCCCTTAATTTAACCGCTTTATATATTTTCTTAACTCTCGTTATACGCGCTAAAGTATAAGAACTAAAGATATATAAAGAGGCTATAATCGATAATTATAATAAAATTAATTAGTAATTAATAATATAGGATAAACTCGACTTCTTAATCTAGAATAATATATAGATACTAGTCTTTATATCTTTAAAGCGTAAAGCGCTATACGGTAAATAAATCTATAAACTAAAATATAGTACCGTAGATAAAGTACTATATTATAAAATATATTAAATATTTCGTAGTTTCGAATAACGAGAAGGTTTAAATTATAATAAGACTTTCGGTTTTATAATAAAGTCTATAAATTATAAAACTATCTTTACTCTCGTTACTACCCTAGATTAGGATCTTAAATAAATAAATATTAAAACTACTTTCCTAAATAGCGCGGTATAGGAAGAGATTTATATTAAATAACCTACTAGATTTCCTATCGCTAGTACTAAAGTATATATACTTTATTATTTCAATAAGGCTCTTTATAGACTAAAATAATCGTTTTAAATATAATTTAAAATATTATCTAACTTCCTAAAAACCCTAGGATTTTAAATTTTTATTTTTAATAAGAGTATCTTTATCGGCGCTAGGGATCGAGTTATTATTATTATTTATATAAATAACCTATTTATTACTAGCCCCGATAGTACCGTTAAGCGTAGAATTAAAGACGCCCTCTTTTAATAATTCTAGATAAGTAATCTAGGGCCTTACTTTTACTACCTTAATATATTAATATCGCGAGATAAAATAAATAGGATCCTCCGATTAAATAAGTCTATCTATATTATAAAAATATTAAAGAAGTTTAATATATAGGATACCTATTTAATTACTACCTTTATAAATACCGAGAAATTTTATATAGTAGACGAGGATTTTCTCGCTCCCGCTAACTTTTATATTTAGTATTAATTCGTTATTAATTCTTTTATATACGCTATACTAGGTATAAGGCCCGATATTATATATATTATATTAGTAGTTAGCCGCTATAACTCTAACCTAGATAAATCTTATTAGAAGGTTATTAAGTATATCTTTTAATACCTTAAAGGGACCGTTAATATATAATTAATATTTCGCGGCTTTATATTTCCCTTTACGGGGTATACGGATACTAATTAAATAAACGATTTTAGTACTTAATATTTAACTTCGGGATACGTTTTTAATATTAGAAATAAAATTATTAACTAGTTTTTTAAATAATAACCTACTATTACTCTATTAATATATAAA
>JAABUK010003417.1_pt1 | contig 26848 bp, 9 predicted proteins | sample 5559141 | NCBI WGS metagenome assembly JAABUK01 (sample SAMN10711869, study PRJNA513367) | rock metagenome | isolation source: Antarctica rocks | place: Antarctica: Victoria Land, Pudding Butte nord | collected 2016-01-03
GGTTCTTATTAATATACCCGCGTAGTATAATAAGTTCCTTTTCTAATAATATATAGATTAGTCTAAATATTAGTTCCTTTCCTAATTTAAGTTTAATCTCATAATCCTAAGATTAATATATAGGTAAAGCTTTTACTATTATCTCTTTTATAAAGAGATATATCTATTTCTTATACTCTTATAGGATATTAGAAGGTTCGTCTTTTCCCCTAATAACTCTAGCTTAGTTATCCGGCTAACCCTTATTAGTATATACTAAGTTAGATCCTCGTCTAAGGTCGTCCTTTTTCGAAACTAAAGCGTAATAAGCTTTAACTAGTCTTTAGTTCTATTTCTTATCTATTAGTATCCGCTATTAGCGTATAGGTTATATACTAGTAACGTCTCTAGTATTTATAAATATAAGTACTCCTTTCTTGTAGTTAATTACTGGATTATACTTCTTTAATTAAGGTATTCCTAAAATGATATAATAAGTAGCTATCCTAACTATATCGAAGGTTAGTTCCTTATAGTAGCGTCGAATTATTATAGGTAGCGAGTGTATCTCCTCGTTTATCCTTCCTATTAATAGCGTTAACCTGTTAGCTATCTATAAGTCGTACTATTCTTTCTTTCTTCGGGTTAGTAGGCCTAGTAACCGTACTAAGTCTCGAGAAGCGAAGTTACTAGTCGCCCTAGAATCTATTATTATAATGGTTTATTAACTATTAATTAGTACCGGTATATTTATATATATATCGTACTAAGTAGTATATAGGAATTATTTTAGGGTTAGTATATTAATCTACTTATATCTCCTTATAATATAAGAGATTACTCTTTTCCCTATTTAGGAAGAAAACCGTATATCTTCTTAATTTCTATGTGCTTTTGATATCTGTTATGTATGCAAGTATACTACTCTAATAAGTGGCAAAATTCTTTATTTAGGCTATATATTAGTTATTTCTTTATACTATCGTACTAGTCTATAGTAGATCCTGGAAACTACACGTTAAGTCGTTTACTAGCTAAGTGCTAGTTATAACTATTACTCGTATAATCTCTCTAGATTATTCGTTTATAAGACGTACCTACTACCTACCTACCTAGTTCTATCTAGACCTGGGAGTAGTACTTATAGTAGTCGTCGGCGTAGGCTATCTAATATATAATACCGTGTTCTAGGTATACTAAATTAAATCGGTAGTCTTTAACGTAAAGCCCTTCTTTATAATACGTTTTCTCTAAGTGTTTTCCTTTATTTAATCCTTATAATGCGGTAGTATAAGATAGAGAGTTATCCGGAGTATCCCTGCTAAATCTATAGCGTAGCGCTTCTTCCTCTAAGCTCTCTTAACTTTCTTATCTATATTTTAAGCTGTACTCCAGAACCTCGCCGTTATTTAAAGATTCCTATTCTATCCTCTTATCTTAAATATCTTAGAGCTATTATTATAACTAATCTACCTCTATCTAGATATTAATAACTAGGTCCTTTAGAACTTCTTTAAGTTCTAAATCCTCTCGACCTATTAGGATAAGATACCTCGTGGTTCTTATATTAATATCCTAGGGTAATATTCTATAATCTTTTAGATTCTTAATAAATTAATATACCTTTCATATAAATTTAAAATAGCGTTCTCCCTTTATAACTTCCTTTAGTAGTTTCTCTACCTCTATCTACTTATAGGTTAAGTCGTAGTTCTCTAGATCCTTAGAAGGTTCGTTATATAGAACTCTTCTTAATATATTTAACTGCGGTCGCGGTACTATATTCTTTAACCGGTAGTCTCTAGCGAAGTAGCCCGGTTTATTATAGCTATAGTAGGTTACTACTTTCTTACCCCTTTTTAACTACTTCTTACCCCTAAATTTTCCCTTATCTTATTTCTAAGTGAAGTCCAGTTCTATTAGCGTATATCTATACGGGTCGCGTTATTAATACTATCGTCTTCCTAGTCTATTACTAGCGAAGATTCCTGATTATCCTATTCTAGAGGTTCTACTATTATATCGTTTCTCTATTACTAACTTATAGAGCTTATTATTAACTTTAATAGCCTTAGCTATTAATATATTAAGATTATTAATCTAAGCTCTAGTTCATATAAGTTCTTCTTTAATATTAAACTTTAATCCGCGGTAGTATATCATTATTAATACGTTATTATCCTAGTCTATCTTTATTATATATTACTAGAACTAAGTAGAATACTTAGTAGTAGACTTCTTCTAAGATAAGTACTAAATAACTCGTATAGCCACTTTATTTTTATTTAAAGGACTAAAGACTCGTTATATCTTAATATGAAACCGTATAAAGCTTTCTATCCAGTTCCGGATATACTAATTATCTAGATTATCTTAATCCTTAAGGTACTTCTTAAATAAAGGATGAACCTACTTCTAAGCTCGTCCTCTTATATATATAATAGCAAAGGCCGGCTATTATATCATTAATAAGGTCTATCTATTAAAGGTAAAGTAGAGCTGAAGTTATATAAGCCAGTCTTTAAGTTTTTCTCTCTCGCCGTAGAATAAGTTAGGTCTAGCGACCTTAGGTCTATCCTTACTATCTATAGTTAGGCGTCGTGAACTCTAGACGCTTAGAGGGGGGTCTCTACTTTTTAAGGTACTTATTCTAAGGGTACTTAAAGTATTACGGTTTACTCCGTCCGTAGATAAGGTAGACCTATGATTAGTTCTTATAAAGAGGAGTATTAAGGAAGTAGGATAAGTAGGCTTATATTAAATAGGTCTAGTATAAGGTATTATATTTAATACTTAGGAGATTACTAGAATTATAATATAAGTTAAGTACGGAGCTCCTATCTACTTAGGAAACATCGCTATCTATATAGATATAGGAAATCCGTGCTAAGAGGTATACTCGCTATACTCGCTACTAAGTAGGACGACCGGTGCTCGCTCTACTTACTATCAAGTAGAGTAAGTATTACTCGCCTGCCAAGGAAGCTATCATGCAGGTAACCGTTCCTCGGAATACCTACCATAGTATAACACGTACTACTTAGTCTAGCTAGTTGTAACAGTATAGTATTATAATATAATTACTAGGACTTATATCTTATCTTTAGTAGTTATTAGAAGGTACTTCCTTTGATAGCTAATAATAGCTTAGTTAGTACGTCTTAGATAGCTTCTACTCCTTTAGTAGTTCTAACTTAATCATCCTTCCTATCCACCAATAACGTGTACTACCATTTCTGCCGGCAGGATATGATCGCGCCAAGGAAGCACTAGCCCCAATTGGGCTTCCATGCCGACATGCCGACAGTCTACGCTACGCTAGAAGCGTGAGACGAATTTTACCTCCCGTGCCTCCTCACCACAGCTGCATGAGAGGAAAGAATTACCAACGAGGAAGATAGCTACACAGCCAACATCGAGGAGCGTTTGAGACTCTCGGTGTCCTCTTCGTCAAGTCAGTAATCCAACACAAGCTGATCATCGCTCTTAGCCCTTTCCGCTCATGCCGCATACTACCTTCTAGGTCTGCTCGCTGAAGCACATGCTCCCAGCTTGTGTACTACGTTCCTTCTGACGTATAGCATGGAAGTAGCATTTAACTTGCGTGGCCGTTCGTATTATTTGGTAGGTCACAGGTTTTCCAGAATTTCCTACAGACTTGACGCTCAGCATATTCTGCATGGAGCGCCGTCTCACGAGCTCAATTCTTGACAGGCTAACCTTCGCATGGCTCGTTAGATATTGGCTCTGCTGACACGGGATAGAATTCAAATCTAAGCACTACTCCATGGTCTTAGATATTTGTAACAATGTTCTCCCATGATTTCGGTGATCACCCGACAATGACTGTTGCCTATCCGCTTAAGAGGATGGCGCTCTAACCCATGCTCCACACTTCCTACTTGAGCAGAATGAAAGTCTTCAAGCGTCAGAATCCGATCGAACGCAAGACAACACCTGTATGGGTGAGCAATGACTTGGAGGTGGGACAAGATCCCTCAAGGAGAGTTATGTAACGGCAGCTACTGCTTGCATGGTGTGGATGTGGGTTCCGACGACATGCAGCCCAACTCCACATCGACCGCGCATGCATGCGCAGTGAATTGAAAGAGCAAAAGCAAACAAGTCAATGTCATCTCAGTGCCTCCGCTGATCCCGCCATTTCTTACAATCTTCCTGCATTATCAATCTCCAACGTCCATTGGATAACAAAAATGTCGACTTCGTTGAGAGAATGCGACTGCATCTAAATAGTAGAGATGAGCAATGCTGCTGTCCGTTCTTAGTCTCAAGAAAGACCCTTGCGTTCAATAAGGCTCTAATGGTGTTTTTTATGTAGAAGCAAAAAGCTGAGAGTATCACTCTTGCATGGAGTACTTATACTACACCTATGACGACAAAGAGCGAAGCTGACACGATGGCTCTTGCAAACACAGCAACAGGGATGGGCCCATAGTCCCACCTGTTAATCGAGCCGGTGCATACATGAATCTAAGCAAAGTGCAAATAAGCCATCAAAGCTGCTGTACCACAATTTCAGTCCAAGGTGTTGTAGAGGGAGACCCTCTGCAATTGACCCTTTTTCTGATGCACATCTATTAATATCATCCTAGTGTCGCTTATCCCGTACATGTATACAACCCGGTCTTACAGTGCCGCCTATACGAATGCAACAAGCGGCTGATTTGCCAGTCGCGAATATGCGCCATGCGCAATTGCAACGCATTTGCCGCTACAGGCCGATGAATATGGACACAAAACATGGTTTTATAGATTCAGTGTCTGTATCTTTGACTTGAAACTATGTTGAGCTCGCCGCTATTGTTCCTGGGCTTTTGCTTCCTATTGGCGGCGTTCGCCCAGCCTCTTCAAGATGAAGCACCCGCAAGTCTTGTCTCTACCGTCCACAATTCTGCTTCGTTCAACCTCTCGGCAGGAAGGAGTGCCCTCATCGCGTGCGACGACTCGATCACCTTCACAAGCACGGTTGTGGACGACTGTAGGCCTGCTAAAGGCTACCTCAAACATGGCAAAACAACATACACCTGGCGAGATCGTGAGACGGGAAGTGTGACCAACTTCGTTAATCTGCCATATCGAAGCATGGGAGGTTCGTTACTTTACTCTTCCAGTTCGACCTCTTACCCCCAATTTAGCAACACAACGTTTAATGTTGGCCTAACCTTTGGAATAGACAGGGGCCTTTGCTATTTCCAACCATTGCTGATGCCCGGAGCTACGCGTGCGAAGTCGAACTTGGATGATGTTGCGATTGCGGCTACTGCCTTGTTCACAAAATGTGCATTAGGGCAGTCTTGTGGCGGAAGAGCTAGCTTCGTGGGTAGGTGTTGGTTGCTCGCCAAATAAATATTTGACCTTCTGTAAGAGAACCTTCATGACTGATAGACGATAGGAGCGGACGAGAATCTTGCTATCGTCCTAAGCGCATACGAGTCCAGTATCCAGTGCCGTGGGACAATTGAATCCCTGGGCTCTTGCGCAAATCTTGTAGGTGGGATGCCTGCGTCGCCTGAAGAGCACGACTTCGGACCTGCTCCCGCTGAGATTCCAATCCCTTATACTGTAGCTTCAGGTAGGTCACCAAGGCCACCCTTGTACATTGGCACAATCTGACCAAGCAATGCGAAGCCGACGACAAATGCTTGGCTCGGCTTTTCACCACTGGTCCGTCTGATAGAACTTCGTGGTATCATGTATGGGAAGCCGTGACGGCAATCTGGGCAACCTGTGTGAGACATGGTAAAGGCGGGCTTATAAGGAACTTGGGTACGTTGCGAGCTCGGCAGAGCTGGCTCGTTAATGAGGATGATGCCGCTGTTGACGACCAACATAGGCAATGAACACAAGCTTTTCCTCAGCATGACCGCGGCACCACAGGTAGCAATCGAGTGATTCCAAATAACAACAATATCACCGGTCACTCACAAGAGCTTTTCGTATTTCTGAAAACCATCTTTATCAGTACGTGCCGCATTCGAGGATAGGTTCATGTCCTGGTCCAAGGATTCAACAGCATCGAGGACTGAATGGAGGGAGAGTCATCCTTTCATACCTGCCTTTCATACACCAGAAATGTCAACACGCCGGTTTCGAGTATATTATCTCGATATCAAGATGACCTTGGATAGAAATACAATTGCCTGTCTCAACCCCCAAGCTCACATAGGTGACTAATCATGGCGCAGATCGGAGTGAGAAAGACCTAACCCAATGGAGCAATCAACAGCACAATCCTAGGTAAAGTATTGCTCAGAAAGTTACGGCCAAAGATGTTGTCATGTTATCTTCAACAACGAACCTAGACAGCTGAAGTAGAGACGGATAGAGCGATCATAACAGCTGGTACAAAGCAGGAAAGGTAGCGTCTCAGATCAGAACAGCAAGAAGAGCAATGGTGTAGCAAGTAAATACGCAATATAGTGCGAAAGTCCTTTGATCGGAGAATATCTAGGACCGAGATCTACCATGTCATTAAAGCCATCTTAGCAATCTCTTAACAGCTAAACTGCACCAGCTACAAGTCAGGTACTTTTGTGGTGAAGACAGTATGTTCGTGAATAGAGCTAGTATGATTGCGTGCCAAGACATAATCTTTCGACACACATTAGCATACGAGAATGATGTAGAGATTCACACGAGGATGATATAGAAACTCGCCGGACCAGCGATTATGATCGAAGTGCTGCAATTAGGAATACGATCGCTCTCAAGTCGTAACCTCTTCAAAACCCGCAGGCTTTGCACTTCTCGTCAGCCTGACGCTTCTTCTTGTATAGAGTACCATCGTGCGTGACTTGCTTACAACTGACTTGGTGCGTCTTGCAGATTGGTTTCCCATCTAGACCTTTTCCCTGACGGCAGTTTCCCGAGCGCTGTTTCTTGCAATGGTGAGTGGTACCTATACAGATATTGACGAACGAGACTGTCCAACGGTTATGACGGGCTAGATCTCCAATACTGTGCTAAAGTATCGTATGAAAAACCACATAGAATACATTTGGCTCTCCGTATCTTTGATCGCTTTCAAGCCTGGATGACGCTTCTTTACAGCCTTCAGCAGCCTTGATAACATAATGACATGCCAGCTGCGGCATTGAATCAACATCGTCGTCTGCGACACTGCCAGTGAGTCGTCTTCAATCGAGGGACTATGGTGCTCTCCACACCATTCTACTTGATCGATTCATAGATCACCTCCCAGCGACTTGAAACGACGACGATCCAAGCTTCTAGTCCAGAACCTCCTACTTGCTCTCAAGCACCATTTTGCAAACCACATCCGCCTCCCTTTACCGATCCCTCGCGCGCGAGGGTGTGATCCTCTCGACAGTCATCCTGCGCACTATTGAAGCGATTGTGGCTGCGTTAGCCAGGAATGTCATTGGGCTATTGGCAGGGCGAGTCATACAAGGCATAGGAGTTGAAGGCATCAGCACTTGTCAGAGACCTAGTGCCACTGCGTGAAGGACGAACCTGGTTCACTTACCGGAGAACAGCGTACGCTCTAGGCTCTGTTCTTGGCCCCGTCAATGGGGAAGGTGCCTGCTCAGCCAGCTTCGCGGCGATGGAACTTTCGGATCAGCGTCCCCTCATGTGGGGTGGGGCTCGTTGTGACAATCGCTTTCCTGCCTTTGAAGAAGAGGGCTGGCACTATAGCATCTAAGCCTTCGCGCTTCACCTGGACGGGGCCTCCCCTTCCAGCGTTCTCTACAAGCGTTGATTTATCCATGACGTTGGCGGCGTGATGATGACGTGGTCATAATGCAAGACACTTGTTCCCTTCATACTAGGAGTCGATGTCATGACTGTTTCTAAGTACTACGAACCCGAAACCGCACGCGACCCTGTGCTCCGTTTCGCCACGGTCCTCTCGAGAACCGCCAACTCATACTTCATACTTCATCCACATCCATAGTGGGTATAGAATCTCCACCACCCAGAACCACCTCACAACTCTCGGGCCTCCATAAAAGCCACTTGCCTCCGATAGGTCAAATGGATCCGAAAACAGAAGTTGGATGTTTACTTTCAGAATTGGCAATTACCTCGTCCAGCGAAAACACTCTGTTGGTGCAAAAGCTTGATTATGCCTCCCAGCGAGATGAGCCTAGGGTATCACAAGCTTCAAAATAACTCCCTCGTTTGAGATGTATCACAGGACGTCAAATCTACGGCATGTGAGACGGATTCAGTTACAAGCACAATTAGCAAATTGCACAAGCTGGTTGGTGAGGATTAGCTTTATACCTATATTAAGAAGCCTTCGGACTAGCCTTCGGTGCATGACAGATTTGAGGTTCCTCGTATGGGAATAAGGCAGCCAACAAGATTTGCACAGATGAGACTGGAAGGGTAATATATTCCTAATCAAGGCATCATGGTGCTTTCTGTCCGGCAACATCGTTTACTACATGACTATACATGCCTTGTTAGTACCGCCTCTCCTGCTGCTCCCTCTCCATTCATCTTTTGTACCATACTTACTCCTTTGACCTCCATCCTTCCTGGTACTTCGCACATGGCCGAAGCTCCACCGAAGACCCAGTCGCTGCGACTTGTGAAAGAAGTGACACTGCTTGTACGGTTCCCACACAACCGCCGCAACCCCAAGCAGATGCTTTGCCCTTCCATTCACGGCACTGATCCGGCTTTCGAAGTGCTTGTCGTGTCCGTCGCTTTGCGGATCAAGGGTGTGAGGGCACCTTACCGTGTCCAGAGCATGAACCATCTCATGTAGCAGCGTATGCAATACTTGGCAGAAAGGGTGTCCTTCCGCCTGGTTAAAGATGAGGTCCGCATTGAGAACAATGTGGCTCTGGTTCTCGTCTTCTTGGGCGTCTCCAGGATATTCGGTCACGCCAAGGGCATCCATTCCAAGGTCGTCCCACATAACGCATACGTGGCCATTGAGCTTCCCGCCAAAGAAGACGAGATCTAGGTCTTTGAATGCTTTTACGGCTATATCTGGACCCCAAGACGCCCCATGCTTGACGTCGCTGGTGATCCCTTGGAGTCTCGCGATAGCGGCTGCTTCGGCGGACGAAATTCGTCTATGTAGATCATTGTGGTCTATCATATCCTGGGTAGCCCTGAGAGAGGAGACGAAAGGGCCCTTGTTGCGGCGCTTGAATATAGAGTCCCAGTGGCGGTCTAGCTCATCTTGTCTCGATGGATATCGCGTCCCCGTGTCTACGCGAAACCGCTCGAATGCCTGGTCGTACCAACTATCGTAGCAGTCCAGCATTTCACTTGTATGCGCCTCATCCATTCTTGTAAGTCGCGGTTTGGGCCGATGAAGTGGTGTTCCTTTCCCCAAACTTCCAGATGGCTCTGGAGGTGTTTTCGTGGACTAAGATATAAAGAAGGGGATCGAAGTCCTGCTTGACAGAGATATGCACATGCCGTGGTGCTGAAACGAAAACAAAGACTGACGGAGTCGCCACAATGACTCGAATTCGGCTCCTTTGTTCTTCACCCCAATCTCGAAGGAATCTTTTCTTCTCGTAGTCTACAAAGGCATTATGTCAAATGTTAAAAGAGACAAGATGACGAATAATGGCATATATACCACCAAATCACAAGGTATGCGCTAATCAAGTCCAGATCCCCCTTCAACAGCTCCAACCTAGAAAGCATCAACTTGCTCCTTCGGCACACTACGGTCGTTCAACAGATGTCAATCCCGCTTGAACCTCCCGACCATCATAGGATTTATCAGAGCAGTTCGGCCAGGCATGCGCTGCAAAGGAGCTGCTGGCCCCAAAAGGAGCAATGCCCAGGAATTCTTGAAAAATGCGATGCAGTATGATGAGGCAGTCGCAGATGAGACCCCATGCGATTACGGCCTCGCCAGAGCGGACCACCAGCCATTTTCCCATCGAGTAGCTGCTTTCAATACACGCTCTAGGTGCATTTGAGCTTCTTTTCCTTAAATAGGAAATGTTCGACGTATAATCCGCCAATTAGAGACATGACCAAGATTCGAGATAGTATTAAACACAGCCGACATATACTAAAACCCCATAATACTAAAACAACAACCCAGCTCCTACTAATCCCAACCTCCAAATATGAAAACCACTACACGATCCGTATAAAAAAGAAGAGTGCGTACATCAACAGTGACCGATAGCCATTAGGGAGATACCAAACCAGTAAACAAAACCCCCTAAATAGACCACATAACGCGAAGCACCAGCTACAAAATAGACTTAATCACACCCGTATTCACCACCCCAAAGAACTCCCATACATCTTCCTTCCTACAAAAAACCACGTCATTCCTCATCCATCGCTTTCCGCACCAAAACTATTCCCCACTCATACCTACACACTCGCTCGCCATCTCCCTCCCCCTAACTCTCCATAAAATATCACAAGCGGCCTTTCTCCGTCAAGGAGCTTCGTCTCTGTTTGCTTTACACCCTAGTGCTAATCTATAGCGCAAAAGATAAGCATGCAACTTTCTTCGCCGGTACGCGATACGAGCATATCTAGGATTAGTGCAACACATAATCCACTCGAGCAAAGACGCCAGAATCAAATCGAATCATGGGAAGTAAATATCAACCCACAACCAGCGCAGTCTAGATGTTTAGGAAGATTAACGGGAAGAAAAGAGAGGATAGAGAAGGAAAAGAATAGGATAGGATGGACATTTGAAACTGGATCGATGATGTGGAATGAGGGTGGTAGGTATTATCACCGAGGTAGGTAGGTAGCTAGCCATGATAGCCGCGGAAGGTTGGAAGGTTGGGAAGTGAATGGAGCGTTGTGCAATGGCGGGTATATTGGTGGGTATATATAGTGGTGCATAATGATACGCGCTGAGTACAACCTGCAAGCGCCTGTCGGAAAAGTAGTTCGAAGCGCAAGTTACCCATACTGTCGCACCCATTACCATCTCTGCAATTTCATATCTGGGGCAAGGAACTTGGTACCAATCCAGAGATACTATAGACACCATAAGTTAACCACCTTTCCATCACAACACCATAATCCTCCACCCCAGCTCTCTCACATCTCCAATTCCATGGCGCCAACACTATCGTTCCTCCTCTCCCCACTCCTCATTCTACCCCTCTTAATTGCACCCTCCGCTTCCTCCATCGGTGATGAGAATTGGACCACAGCCGTGCGAAAGGGCAGCATTCTCTATGAACAACTGCAAAGCGGATGCTTCCCTGAGGACGTCAATCCGGTAACGCTGGCAGACTTGCAGGCAGGGTAATGGGATTTCTTACCACCTCGGCCCCCAACTGGAAGCTTTTTGGATGGTTTTACGCCTTTTGTTGCCAGAACTTTTGGGTGGACGCGTGGGAAGGATTACTATGATGAGGAGGTGTACCGGAAAAGTGTGTTTCCCTTTCAGGGCCTTATCGCCCGCCTTTTACATGGACTAATTTGTCGCTTGTTTGCTTCTTTGGCGCATTGCTTGGATGTGGAGAGTTGAAGAAGGCTCGGTCTGTGACGGATAGACAAACTGACAATTGACGGAAATGATTAGGACAGCAGGTTACACAACTGACCACCGAATTCGTCAACATCTATTCTCCCCGCAATGGCTTCATTGGCGCTTACCAAACCTATCGAGAGCCTCTGGACCCCTTTCACTGGTCCGACGTCACTTTCGCTCTGTGGAAAAGCATCACCACTATCGCCCGCAGCAACATCAAAGATCTTCGCTACATTGGTCATGGCTTGATAGGCAACGAGTTCACCGTTTCAATCATCGATTCCGCAGTACTACCAGGGTCGTCAGAGAAGGTTATAGTCTTCAGACCTGGCGACGAAGCTTTCGTGGCGTTGCTGGGGACTCCGGTTAGCGTGGGGGGTGTTCATCTGTTGTTGGAGCATAAGCAAGCTTTGGGGTTCAAGACGATATCTCGGATCGTTTTGATTTTAGACGGGTCCGGGAGTGATCCGTTTCTGATATTTGAGGTCGTTAACATGCGCCCACCATGGGGTTGCGACGGGGGTGTCTTTAATGTTAGTGTTGGCGGTGTTGATGTGGGGGCTACTTTGAAATCATCAAAGGTAGGAACGTAGCCGGGCGTGAAGATTTTGCCGCCATTGTGCCATCAGTCTGTAATTCTTTCCCTCATTTCGACAACCTGGAATGGCTGCTTCGACAGATCCCTTAGATAGTAGTCGTTTGGTAACGTCCACCATACGCCGACAACAAAGCGTTTGGTCTGTTGGACGGCCATCAAAGGCAGAAGAAGTTGATCCGTGCGTGAAGCGTCGTACGCGTCATCGCCACGGCACATGATAAGCTCGACTTGTAGATCTCGGAGCCCAGACATATCCGCGACGATCTCCCAGACTTTCCTCCAGGCGACAGCCCCGCTCGGTGCACCATTGGACCTGGTGCCTGCGCAGTAATCGAATTCACCCCCTGTCATGAAATTGAAATGGAGACTTCGGATTTCGCTCAGTCGCGCTGGTAGGATAGTGGTTGGAAAGCAGATGAATGGGTAGTGATGTTTGAACTCGAAGACGTTGGCCCTGTACAGCACGTCGATAGCTTCGGTGTAGCTACTAACACATTAGCACGTTGTGCGAATGATGGACTAGAGGTCAGCGTACGCCTTTCGGCAACTCATGAGTAGAGGCAGTATGTGTCCACGAGTCTTGTGGAAAGTACCGCGTCTCTTCGGATTTTCGACATCTGGTGTCCACATCTTGAAACATCTATAGTCCTTGCACTTCCCGTCTAACATGGTACACCTGATATGACTGAAGGAATCCTCTGTTGGTCGCACTATGTGGAGCAATCTCCCTTCTCCGCCTAATGCCTTCTCATAAATGATCATCCGTATCTCCACCGGCAGTTTGAAGAATAACAGGGATTGGACCTGATCGTTCGTCTTCTGCTGAGCAACGAACATGCTGAAGCTTTGTGGTGGCAAAGGTAGGGTGAGACGTCGCTACCGCGTGGCTGGCAGCGGTTTTGTGGGTCGGTTACAATAGGTCGTCAAATGCTGCCAAGTTGCTTCAGGGTCTGAGGCCCAACCGCTAGGGTGAAGGCCCCCTGGATTGTATGAAAGGCCCAGGATACTAGCGCCATAGTAGACAGGATAAATGATTGCAACGAGGAGTATCCGCAAGATCGAAGATACTATGGGATACATGAATGTGCAAGCGTCGAGCTGAATAATCAACGCGAACCTTTACTGAATTGGAATTGAGTGTCAGGTGGCCAAGCTCCGAAGAACGGGCATATATCGAATGATGGAGACCTGTGAAGCTAGACCTAACGGCTTCGATTATTAGGGGGGAGATTACTGTAGCCTTGACTGCCCAGATGCCACAGGATTGGGGAACAGCGACTCCAGAATACAGTAATCACTCCACTTCACGGACTGCTTATCAGGAGCTGACGATGATGTAGAGCACGGAGATATAGATCTTGTAGAGGCAGCACAAGGTCGAGACGTTGTCGTCTTCCTTGAATAAGCCTCGATCAATTTCTTGGCATGTATTCTAGCTAACCCTAACCCTAGTTTTAAACCCGCTCACCCTTGCACTCTAGGTCGCTCTAATCCGCAGTGGCACCTATAGTCTCCGAGTACAACGACGTAAAGCTACCCAGGAAAGACCTAGAAAGACTACAGCACCTGCCCCTTTTCGATGCGTCACCTAGTAGACCAACTACCAACAAAACAAACAACAAGGTACGACCACCCCATTGCTGTCAAGCTACTAACCTTCACTCATCACCTGACAACTGCCACTAACCATCACCTCCCTCACCCGATGGATATGCTTAGACGTCTGATTAAGCAACGCCTGCATAACATAAATATCCGTCACCGTCCTCCTATGTATCTGTGCCAACCGATCACAGCTGGCGTTTCCTGCCCCCTGTACCTCGGTCGAGAACTGGGTGGCATTGGGCGGCTGTCACTGAAATAACCACCCAGGCGGCGCTTTGAGCTGGTTGGAGTAGGCGGTTGTGTTGGTTTGGTTGGCGAGGTTGTTGTTGACGAAACTTTGGACGCTGTTGAGGCGGCTGAGGGGCGCGATGGAGTCGGGTTGGGGTAGCAGATCGTTGGTGTTTTTGCTGGGCTGTCGCTGGAGACCCCGACTCGAATCGTACTTCGCTGAAGAGTGGTAGTGCCCATCGATGTCGTCGCGCATGAGATAGAGGACATCAGTGCAGCGCATATGGCTAATAAATGGCCCCTGTGCAAACGTATATCGAATGGATGGGGATGGATGACTGCAGAACGTGACCATGAAAATTAGGGTAAATACTGATAACATTTAAGCTTGAGTGGTCTGCCATAAAGCACGATATCATTAGAAAAGGCTTCAAGACCTCTGTCGACTGTGTCGCCTGCCTACCACGTAACACCATTGGAGGCTTTCGCAACACGATGCCCGGGTGTGTGTAATTGTGTCCAAGCCCTTGGCTTTTTCGATGGTTCCGGCCTAATACTTCTCTTCCACCATTTCCATACTTTGGCACAACCTCCAGCATTAAAGATCGTTCTGCACCATCCGGGTAGAGGTCGAGCCTGAGCCTGGACCCCGCCGAATGCGGCACGAACGCTGACGCTCCTACGCCAGCCTCCTCACCACGTCAGGGCCCCTCAAGTGTGGGTTCTCTTCACGATATGAAAAAAAGTCTCAGATTACATGGCTCTCGAGGTAGCAACCGGTAAGCGATGGCCTGGAGGAAGCCTTTGTGTAAATGTGGAGGCCATTGGGAGATTTTCGAAGAGGAAGGGGATGAAAGAAAGCGAGACTTGCTCAGGTCGTGGATCACGCTGCCATTGCTACTCATTTCACCGAGTCCGCTAACGCGACAGTGCTCACACCTTCGCGTGTTTCAGCTGAAAACAGAACAGGATGCGACGGCGTAACGGCCCTGTGTTGGGCACGCTTCAGACCTAGCCTCAGGATACCCATCACATCCTATTAATGATATAGTATCAACCATTATGTGAGATCGGTGAACAACTAGGGCGGGTGAGCATCAGACAAGGCGTTACCGTTAGAACTGTCTTTCGGCATCTGACCGCGACTGAGCGAGTAGGAAATGATATCTGAGTTGCCCGGCATCTCAAGGTACTTTCGTGTTCCTGGAGGGTCGTAAGACCATTGAACGTGGCAGCTATCAAAGCAGCAGCGAATCAAACGATCAAGCGACACGCCCAAAGCTATTCTACCTGTCACAATACAATTTGATGGATTCCAAGGTGTCCAATGCACCTCGGCAGATATCGCTCAGCGCTTGCGAAGGGCATGATCGGGACAAAGAATATGATAGAGCACTGCCAACCTTGCCGTAGGAGGAGGTTCTATCTATCGAACCGACTTGCTGCAGCATCATTGGAGCGCTTTGTCATGCGGTAGCCCAATACTTGTCCAGCATCGGGCCTCTTCGGACAACGACATTACGGTGACATTGGGAGAGAGTGCCAGCGTAAGCTTGACGGGTGGTCACAGCTTGTCAGGGGCACCTGCTTTGTAGGGGCCTACGGGCGTCAGCGATGTAGCGAAGTCGATCGGCCAGAAGGTGAGGGAGGGTCGCCGTTGCAATGGATTGGTTGATCCCTCGCAAACCCGACTGCGATGGGCGTTTAGTATCCTATTGCGGAGTCCTCATCATTGTGATCTCTCACGTACCGCATACGCTTGGACGGTGGATGTAGGATCCAGGAGAGAAATGAGATGAGGTGGAACAGTACCCCGCTGACGAGGGATCGGGTTTCGAGCTGCCGCAGTCTAGCTGAATCTAGCCTGGTGAGTTTCAGTCTCTGGCCAATCACATCTCCGAATTGACTTCCCCTGGCAGATCTTCAAGCATCTTCAGTCCCAAGCAAGAATAGCAGCGGAGCGGGCCGCGAGCCCTAGACCCATCGCTATCAAATCAGTCGGGCCCCTCTGAAGATTGGATGATCAGTGCGGAGTATGCAAGTGTGCGGCCCCTGTACCCCTGAAAAATGCATGAAGAGGATGCAAGGTCCAGATGTGGGCGGCACCTTGGCTCCTATCAAGCTGAGATGTCTGTGCCATCGTGACACGAAACATAACGTCGAAATGGGCTGACCCTGAAATGCGAAAGTCTGCGCTCTCGGAAAGTGGCAGATGTCCAAATGCAAATGTCCTTTTTGTTTCTCAACATCTGCAATCACCCTTGTGCCTCCTTGAGCGTCATCCCGCTAAGCCGGAAGTGATTAGTCAATGGCACTTTCCCTTTTATTTTACCTCCTTCTTTGGACGTCCCACTCCGCACTTCTTCACCATCGTCTCCCACTTTGTCTCCTTTTATCGTTTGCTTGTCGTTCTTTGACAGAACAGTTCGCTCATTACCTTCACACGGTCCTAGTTGACAGCCACACTCATTGAACAGCATCAGTCAGTCCAAGCCCTGGTCGGCCGCATCCACAGCCCTTCTACCACCCCACAGCACTTCATTCGCCACCTCAGTGCATTCACAACGCTGCACAAGACACCCACATACCTCGTCCAACATGCAGTACCCCAAGATCACCCTCGCGGCCCTCCTCCTCCCCTCCGCTCTGGCACTGCCCAGCACAAACAACGGCCACGGCCACGGATTCAAGCATAAACATAGCCCATACAAGTCAGGTGGTGTCTCTGGTGCTCCGTTGGCAAGCGGTACCGGGGGCCCATTCGGCTTGAACAATGCGACTTCGAGTGCTGCGGGCACTGGCGCGGACGCTGCTCCCACCAGCTCCAATACCTTATACACAACTCTTTACAGCACCATCTACCAGACCGTCCCTGCCTCAGGTGCCGGTGGAGCACCAGCCGAGTCTGCGACTGCTGTCTCCGAAGCGGGAGCTAGCAACTGCGCTGCCCCTGTCACCGTCACATACAACCCCACCGTCACCGTCACTATCGCTGGCAATGGCAACGGTGGCGCACCAGCTGAATCTGGCGTCCAATCTGCTCGAGTGGCTTCTTCCTCCTCGGCAGCCATTGCATCAGCATCATCAGCACCAGCAGCTCTGGAGACCTCCGCACCTGTCGTATCCTCAGTCACGCCCGTGGTTGCCTCAGCATCGTCGGCACCAGCAGCTTTGGAGACCTCCGCACCTGTGATACCCTCAGTCGCGCCCGTGGTCTTTTCGTCAGCAGCAGCACCTGAGTCGTCTCAAGCACCAGCGTCAACACAGGCCGCTTCATCTGCACCTGTCGCTTCCAGCGTTGCTCCAGTACAATCCGTGTCTGCTTCGCCAATCGGTCTCGCGCCTCAGCCTGTAGCAGCCTCGCCATCGATCGTCGCATCATCCACTCCAGCTGCCGCCACTGGCAATACCGCAGCGCCTGCCTCTGGACCTGGTAGCACTAAGCGTGGTATGGTCATCCCGGCCGGCGGAGACGACACACCCTATTTGGTCCCGATGGTGAACGGGAATCATGCAATTTCCTGGGTATCCAGCTGGTACTCCATCACCCCACCTGGCCTCAATCATTCAACAGCCGAATTCGTACCTCAGATGTACGGTCTGAACTCAGATAACGATTGGGACAAGAACGCCAAGGGAAGTATAGACAATGGGACCAAACACTTCCTAGCCTTCGGAGAACCAGAGACCTACACGACCACTGGACCTCAGTTGCACCAAGATGCTGCAACTGCAGCCACCAATTGGAAGAAGTGGATGTCATCATATTCCAGCACAGGCCCTGTCGGCTCTCCCTGCACGCTCCAGAGCTTTGATCCAGACCAAATGTGGCAGCAACAGTTCCTGGCCGAGTGTGCCGACTGCAAAATCGGCTTTGTTGCTATGCACTGGGTCGACAAAGCCCCTCCAGGCAAAGGTGCCTTTCAAGCACAGGGATTCATGGACGTTGTTACCAACTACACCAAAATCGCTGGTAGCAGAAAGGTCTGGATCGACAACATTCAGGCTAGCGGTGCCAACGAGGATCAGCTTGAATTTCTGAAAGTCATTATACCGTTTCTGGAGAACAATCCCAAAGTGGAACGCTATGCGTACTGGTCACCCGAAAAGAAAACCGGGACTGGTTTCCTCAATTCTGATGGGTCGATATCGTCACTTGGCCAGTGGTATGCTACGTATCCTGGACACTAAGCTGTATGATTTCGTAGATGGGGAGATTTCAGCATCTGGTGGATATTACGGGACAAATTGCAAGGTTCATAGGACGATATTCGCTTCTTTGATGACAAGTCATCAGCTTCTTGATGGAGGAGTTACCCATTCTCTTCTTATGTAAACTCTTCTTCCTAGGATTGGTTGGTTGACGATGTGGAATTTTGGAATGCCAATCATCCGAGCTCATCTACTCCCACAACTGAAATGTGACTCCATTGGTCGCTGCTCAATTCTTCTGCTCTTCCATTCCATGCTGGTTTTTTCCATTCTAAAGAGACACAAATTCCCATTCCATCCAAAAATCTCTCAATCTAACAAAGAGAGGACAGCTGCTTCTCAGCGTACTGGGTCTAAGGTACGATATGAGTAAACCTCAACTCCCCGTTTCACATTGACCTGCTAATGCAAGCCTTATACATGGACGTCCTATCATATTCGGCATCTAGACGCCAGTCAAGGTAGACGGCCCCGGCGGCGCCAAATATGTCGCGATCATTGGTAACAACTTGCCAAGGACCGGTAAGGTACGCGCTAAACCTCCCAAAATTAGAAATCCTTCCAAATCATACACAATTCCAAATAAGCCCAGTATGTTGCTCCTAAATCCTTCTGGGGCGGCTCTAGCCATGTCTCAAATAGCGCCGTGCCACATTCCTTCAAGTTCTCTGATATCTCAGCTGTTCTGCACGTCGCGGGTGAGTTCTTTTTTGAGCATAATTGTATAATCATGGCGTTCTGTTCGTGTATACTCTTCGTATCGCTTGTGCTATTGGACTTTTATGCAAATGTCTATGCTAGTACATGTAAGTGGTCCGCTCTCCTAGCCACTTCTCCCTGAGCTGCCCCAGGCTTCATTTTTACGCTACACATACGCCCATTCCCTAGACCACAGAGCAAGACCTCATCAGCTTCTCAGGCAAAAAAGCTGTGGTTGACACAATGAATTAACGGGATTTTAAATTCACAGCAATTTCCAAACACATCTCCGTGGCACCTTACCCATCATCATCCAATGAAACCACAGTCACCCACGAGGTTGGTACCATTACCGGGAGCTTTGGGGTCAATGGAGCCATGTGTACGGACGATTTTGGACAGTTTCCGTGCACGTGTTTAACGTATTTCTCATCGATGTATCAATCTGTCGAAACTTGGCCTTCGCACCCCTATACCCTCGACGACGGTGTTGTTGCTGGTCAAGGTAACCCCACACTCGGAGCTACTACCCGGGGTCTGTGCCTCCTAGCGAATGCGGTGACGGCTGTGAGATACACGGGTGGGGCGTCCGCATACTGTTCTGGCCCGTCGATGATAACAACACTCATGTACATAATGTTTCGGTTGCAGCAGCAAAGTTGCCCTATACTACGGTGTCTGATGGTTTTACCTTGTAAGCCAGATGCTCTACCATTCAACTTGTTGCGCACCTAACCTCCTCTAGCACCTCACCATCAGTCTATGTCGCCTATGAGAACATACATGCGGTTACATATTTCTTTCGTGGTAATACCGAGACTACAGGAAAAATCTACAACACAACAGTTGCGTATAGGCCAGAAGAATTGTCGACCTCCGTGTGCTTCCATTGGTACGCGGCATACGAAGCTATAAACTACACACAGTTGCAGTACCCACCACCGAACTCCCTTCTCTCTAATTGCATGATGCCCGGTCACGGTCCGGACTGGACCCCTGCCTCCGAAACGGAGGTCATAGCAGCATCACCAATGTTCTCCTATCCGCAAGATGTGACCCTACTGGTACCTTCCTGGAAATCATGTACTCTGACAAACATCATCGGAGCCATGGATCCTCCTCACACACTGGGTCAAGCAACGGCCATGGCCCCGGTTTCATCTTCGTCGCCCGCCGCGGCACCCGCAGCGCATATTACACCCGCCAACGCTCCTTCGACACCGACACCTAGCCCTAAAGATCCTCCAGGCGGTGCTTTGAAGTCGCCGGAATCATCAGTGGATCCCGTGAAACTCGATCCAGCATCTGATCCCAAGGCGAGCTCAGGGTCTGGAAGTCAACAGGATCCGCACCAATCTAATCCGCAGAATGTTGAAGCACCGAAGACTGATACGGCAACATCCTCGAGTGTTCATCCTCCGACCAATGCTCCGCCCAGCAACAGTGATTCCTCAAGTCACGACGCGCTCTCGAGCAATGAGCCGTCCAAGCCTGCGCCTATGACCAATGACCCTTCCAACAATGATCCTACGAAGAGTGACCCTAGCAGTGGCGACTCGCCAAGCAACAACAACTCTCCGAGTAGCGATCATCCGAAGGACAACCCACCAGCCAATGATCCACAGAGGAATAGCAAGCCATCCAGCGATGATCCACCCATCAACAACAGTCCTTCAACCAAAGATCCACCAAACAATAACGATCCCCCGAGCAACGATCCATCTAAGAACAATCCTACCTCAATTATGCCTACTCCCATTCTGGCTTCACCTCCGACGAACGTCCAACCACATGCCGGCGTAGACCGACATCCATCTTCTACAGCTCCAAATGAAGCAAACCACATGCATTCCCAAGATCTCGGAGCACAAATCGCTAGTGCCTTTGGTTACGTTCCTGGTTCAACAGCTTCGCCGGTCAACGATCCAAGTGGGCCTAACGCGGATCCCAAACCTGTCGGGATTTTTGTGGATGGCACGCCCACACCAGTCATCGCTGGCGGAAACTCTGTTCAAAGGGCACCAAACGGCGCCGTGCTCGTGGCAGGCCAGACTATAGCACAAGGCAGTCAAGCCACCGTGTCTAGAGCGGTGGTCTCTGTGGGCAGTAACAACGTTGCCGTTGATGGGACCAATCACGCTTTGTCGCCCATGGCATCGGCAACACTAACGCCTCTCATGGTAGGAGCACACACAGCCCAAAGGGTTCCAAACGGCGGCTTGGTAGTCGCTAGCCAGACATTTGCGCCAGGTGCTCAAGCCACTGTCGCCGGAGTTGTAGTGTCTGTCGGTAGTGGCAAAGCCATTCTAGACGGCACTACTCGCACTCTCGCCCCGATTGCACTAACCCCTCTCTCACTCATCGTAGATAGGGCTACAACAGCGGTACAACCTGGCGTAGCAGGTGCATCCGAAGCCCCTAGCATAAACATTGGTGGTCAAGCTATGACTTTGAGCCAAGCGTCACCTGGGATCAATGTTGCAGGCCAAACGTTGACCCCGGAAGCACCTCACCAAGGATCACCCTTTATCATTGCTGGCCAGACGCTTACTCCTGGAGGCGCCGCAATCACAGTGTCTGGTATACCTATCAGCCTTCCTGCGAGCCAAACCCCCGCTGCGAATCTCCCAGCGATGGCGATTGAAGCATCTGCATTTCAGACAGGCGGACCAATGCATGGTGTGGCGCCGGTCACTGTAGGAACTCAAGTCTTCACGCCCAATCCCTCCGCTTTTGAAATTGCCGGCACAACGATCTCCGCCGGTGGGCCTGGAATTACGGTCGCAGGAACGGTAATCAGCTTGCAGTCTTCGGGTGCAGGATTGGTGATTGGAAGTAGCACGCTCGCACTAGCAACCTCGGCAGCTTCCCCTGGCGTACCTACGGCCATCACGATAGGGGACCAAGTCTTCACGCCCAAACCCTCGGCTTTTGCAATAGCAGGTACCACTATTTCAGCCGGTGAACCTGGCGTAATAATTGCGGGGACATTCATCAGTCTACAACCGTCGGGTACAGGGTTGGTGGTTGGGAGTAGCACGCTTGCCTTAGCAGCTTCCACAGCTTATCCTGGCTCGCCTACGCCCATCACAATAGACAATCAAGTCTTCACGCCCAATCCGACCGGCTTCTCGATCGCTGGCACTACATTATCAGCGGGCGCAGAGGGCATCACAATCGATGGGACGGCAGTCAGTCTGCAGCCTTCGGGTGCAGGACTGGTGGTTGGGAGTAGGACGATCACATTACCTTCGCAACCAATTGCACCGAACGCCATCACGATTGGGAAACAAATTTTCACGCCCAATCCAACAGGCTTCTCGATCGCTGGCACTACATTGTCAGCAGGCGGGCCCGGTATTACTGTCGATGGGACGGTAGTCAGTTTGGAGGCTTCGGGTGTCGGATTGGTTATTGGGAGTAGCACGGTTAAATTGCAAGGGACAAGCTCGAGTGCTGGGAGTACGAATGCGGAACCGAGTTCAGGTGCAGCCAGTATGACTTCAGATTCCGTTGCTGGTGACACGAGTTCGATTCCAAGTGCCGGAAGTGTGATTTCAGCGCCGAGTAGTGGAAGCACGATCGCGAGCGCACAGCCAACGCGAGCGGTCTCCTCTGGCGGGCATACGCAGTATGCGCGCGGGAGAGCAGGCTTGTTGGCTCTTTTTGTTGTCAGCGTTTTAGCGCTGTTTATTTCGGCGAGCATCTAATGTGCATCTAGACTCTCCTTTTTCTTCCATAGCGCGTGCAAATGCAAGACGATCCTGCTATAGAGAGGAGCATATGTTCACGATCACGCCAGTATCCTTTACAACCTCACCATGATATCCTAGCGAGAAAAGCTTTCTTACACGTCATGGCAATACGCATATCTGATACGCCGTCTAACTGCAACGCTAGCGGACTCAACTAATCAGCAATGAATACGGCAATTTATCCGTACAACTGTGTCTAAGATCCTAAACACCGATTTCCCAAACGCCAAAACTCCTAAACTCCACCGGGACTGCCTAGGCCCCAGGGCCCCATAAGCCGGGTGGCCGCCCTAGGGTACTGTAAATACCACCTACCAGAGATTTTGGTTATGAAGTTATACCTATGCTTTTCTACCCGTACTATTAGGGGCGCTCCCTCGGTAGGGTTCCGGGTACTCGGGGCCGAGTTGAGGCAAATTACGCGTTTTAGGGTTTCACGATTTGGGAAATCAGTGTTTCGGATTCCAGATTGTACGCATTAGTGCGGTGTTACCTTTCATGGATATTACTATAGACATGTCGTTATAAGTCGCAAATATCCGTCACGTGATAAGGTATATTACTAATAATGCTAATATGTAGATATCTTATTATTTAGCCGCTAAGCGACTAGTCTACTACTATTAGCTTATATCCTATAAGCTAGTAAGAAGTTATATCCTTAGAAGCTAGACTTTTTAAGGTTTAATACTTATATCATTTAAGCTTATAAGGGCTAGATTACCTGAAAGTTAAGCCTTAAAAAGTTAGCTTCTAAGGATATAACTTCTTACTAGCTTATAGGATATAATAAGTATAAGGCCTTCTAAAGTAGCTCTAGTATTAAAACCTCCTATATCTAGGTAATATAGTCCTAGGATAAATAAGCCTAATTATATATATATAGAATAGTCTTAAGGTAGAATAGTAGAAGTAATTAAATATATATAATTTAAAGTCTAAAAGGATTAAGAAAATAAATAGAATCTAGTAAGTAAATAGTATTAATACTACTTAAGTTCTCCTAATTAATAATTAACTCCTTATACTAATCCCTAGCTAAACTAGCTTAATTAGTATAATATTACCTTTTATAAATATTACTATAAATATATTATTATAAGTTATAAATATCTATTATATAATAAGGTATATTATTAATAATATTAATATATAGATATCTTATTATTTAGCTACTAAGCGACTAGTCTACTACTATTAACTTATATATAATAAGTATAAGGCCTTCTAAAGTAGCTCTAGTACCTAAAAACCTCTTAAGACCTAGCTAAAATAGAGCTATAAAAGAAGGTAGAGGATAAGGTTATATATAAGGACTATAGTACTAATAGATCCTAAAAGGGTACTAGGATATTCAGACTAATTATCTAAATAGCCCCTATTATCAATGATATACTTTTATATATAGGGCGTAGGTAGTATACCTATAGCCCTTACAATATTCCCCCCTCTAGGGCCGTTATCCTAATAGTCTAAGGCAAAAGAACGCGCTTCAAAGGGCTTGTAGCCCCTAGTCAAGCCCGCGCTCCAGGGTACGTAGCCTAATCAATGGCCTATAACTAAGTAGCTTAGGCGGACTTTATCTACCTAGCCTAATAACTCAGGCGCCGACTGGCGTAGGATCTCTATCCTAGGGGCGTACTAGCCCTAATTAATAGCTTCTAGCCGAAATTACTTAGGTAGACGCTTACTACCTAGCACAGGCGCTCTAGCCCTAAGAAGAATAGCTTAAGGCGGAGTTATACTACCTAGCCTAGACGTACTAGCCCCTAACGAAAAATGACTTATCTAGCGGATATACCGCCTACATAGCGTATAAGCCCCCGTGTTAAATAATATAACTTCAGATAGCTAATTAGGCTTCTTAAGATACGTAGCCCCTATTAAATTAGCGCTTAGCCTAGTAAATTTAAATGTTTTCGCCCTTAAAGAAATATCTTACTAATTAATTTAAACCTATAACATACTTAAAACCTACTAGAATCCTCTAGAATCTTAGCTCCTAGTTCTAGCCTACTATTAGTATATCTAATCCGCTAGCTTCTAAGTAATTAGTCTAAGGGTTTTAGTTTAAATACTTTATAAGGACTATAGTACTAATAGATCCTGAAAGGATACTAGGATATTTAGACTAATTATCTAAATAGCTCCTATTATTAATAATATACTTATATATATAAGGCGTAGGCGGTATACCTATAGTCCTTATATTATATATAAAGTAATTTATTAGCTATCTAAGTATTTTTATTAATACCTTTAGGAGGTATTTAGTATATAGTTAAAATTTATTATAATATATAAGTAGTATAAGTCTAACTTCTATTATTTAAGTAGCTAGATTTTATTATTATTAAGGCTAGATTCCCTTATCTATATAATAGCCCCTAATAAAAGGAGTAGCCTAAGTAGTAATTATTATATCTTAATAATTTAATAGTCTCTTAGAGGACTTTAATAATTAACTATCTTATAAATAAATAACCTAGGTAGAAGAGAGAGTTTAAAGGATATATAAGATATATCTTAAATAAGTAATAGAATAAGTATAAAGGATAAACTTTATTATCTATTATAATAATAATAAGTATTACCCCTTTCTAAAAAAAGGTCTATTTTAGAGGATAGGAGGATAAATTTAATATAATCTTTATATAAAATTATTAAGTATTTTATTATAAAATAATATATAAACTCTTTATTTAAATTATTAATATTTTATATAAATTTACTAATATATAGGAAATTAATAAAGGTAAGATAAAATAAGGTATATATTATAATCTAAAATAATATTAATTAATTAAATATTAATAAGGTATATAATAGGATATCCCTTATAATTAATTAATATTTAAGGGAGTCTTTCTTACCTCTTATTTAATAGATACTATTAATAACGCGTTTTAATAAGGGGTAATAGAAGATAATATTATTATTATATCTTATATTAATATATATTAATCTTAGATTAAAAAGGTATAACTTAATTATTAATCCTTATACCTAATTATTACTTAATATATTAACCTAGTTAATTAAGGAGTATAAGAAGGCTAGAAATAAGGGCTATTAGCTAGCTAATATTTAATATTTAATATATAAGTTTTTTAATATTTTATAGATATTATATATTTTAGATACTAGACTTTATTATAAGTATTAAAAATAGCCTTTATAAGGTATATAACTTTATATTAATCTTTTAATAAATTATAATTTAAAGTTAAGGAGGCTAGTAAAACTTTATAATTAAGAATATATATTAATAATTTTATTATATTATATTTAGGAAAGTATACTATTAAGTAGTTTTTATATAAATAAATCTATTTAATCTTAATAATAAGGATATTATATTATATTAATAATATAATAATATCTTATAAAAGAGTTATAATTAATTTATAAATAAATAGCTTAATAAGATTATAATATATAATTTAATTATTATTAAAGATATAGAGTACTTTACTAATAATATTAAATATTTAATAATCAAGGATAATAGAAGTAGCTTTTATCTCTTTAAATTAAATATCTTTTTTAATATAATAACTTAAGATCTTAATATTAAAGACTTATTTAATATTTAGGACTTAGATTAGGAAATTTAATAAAAAGCCTCTTATATTAATAGTCTTAAAGACGTTAATTTAAAGGTAGTAAGATATATAAGTAATAATAGTATAAATTAATAAGATTATATTTTATATAAATAGGAAGGTCTTTTATTATTATAAATCTTACTTTATATTATTATTAATATAGATATAAGAACCTTATCTACTTAAAATATTATAAAGATAACTTAAAAAGGCTCTATTTAAAATAATAACTTTAATAGTAAATAATAATTAATTAATTAATAAGTTAAGCTAGTATCTAAGAAAGAAAGTCTTATTTAATAGGATTTATAATAGGGCTTCTCCTTTTTTTAATTTATTATTAGGAAGTTAAGCTTATATCTTAATAGTATTAATTTCTAAGTCTAAGAAATTAATTATTATCCCTTTTATATCTTTCTTATAATTAATTATAAAATTAAGTTATTTATAAAGTATATTAAATTATTATTTATATAATTTTATATTTATATTAAGAGGTAGGATAATAAGGAAGTTATTTAGATAATAGATAATTATACTTTAATATAAAATTATAATTAAGATCTAATTAAGTACTTTAATAAATAAGTTAAAAATAAAGGAGATAATATATAACTTAAATAATAAGAATTATTCCTTATAAAATAAATTTATAAATAAGAAATCTAATAGCTATTAATTTAATAAG